>LXOW01281388.1_pt2 | contig 13547 bp, 6 predicted proteins | sample 1368591 | NCBI WGS metagenome assembly LXOW01 (sample SAMN04884650, study PRJNA319009) | bovine gut metagenome | isolation source: Cow rumen | host: Bos taurus | place: Italy: Legnaro (PD) | collected 2014-07-09
CATCAGGGCGGATGGGTGCATACGAAATACGGTGAGGACTGGTTCCTGCATTTCCAGGATAAGGAAGCCTACGGCCGCGTGGTACACCTCAATCCCGTCGACTGGTCTACGGGATGGCCTGTTATGGGGAAAAAGGGTGAGCCTGTCACAACATACAAGAAACCAAAATCATTGAGCAATACCATCGTAAATCCTGTTGAGAGCGACGAATTCAACTCACCGACAATGGGTCTGCAATGGCAGTGGCATGGCAACTACGACGAGAAATTCGGTGTACCTACGGCCTTCGGGACCTTCCGCATCTACACTTATAAACTGTCGAAGGACTGGAAGAACTTCTGGGAAGTGCCCAATATGCTACTGCAAAAGACCCCAGCCGATGCGTTTACCGTCACCACCAAACTTCGCTTCACCTCAAAGGCCGACGGTCAGATGGGCGGTCTTATCATGATGGGACTCGACTACGCTGCCCTGATGGTTAAGCGCACAGGAAGTGAGTTCCAGCTTATTCAGACAACATGTACGGCTGCTGACAAGGGGAAGGCCCAGACAGAGACTGTCATCGCCACGCTGAAGCCAACTTCTGTAGACAAGACCGACTACAAGCCTGGGATCCACGAAGATATCTTCCTGCGCCTGACAGTCAAGGACTCTAAGGTAAAGTTTGCCTGGAGTCAGGATGGCAGGAAGTTCAAGGATGCAGGCGATGCGTTCCACATGAAAGAAGGCAAATGGATAGGCGCCAAGTTTGGATTTGTCTCTGTAGAGACAGACCCCAAATGCGATCGCGGCTGGGTAGACGCCGACTGGATCAGAATTACGCAAAAATAGTAAACAACAATCAATAGTCATGGCTAAAAGAGCAACGGCATTATTATTCCTTAGCCTCATACTTACACTGTCGGTATCGGCTCAGCAAAGAGGAAAATATGAGTTCATGCGCAATCTGCCAGTCTATGCCGACTCGCTGATTGTCGACCTGACATATCCCTTAGCCTGGGGAAACAGCGATATCCAGGACTTCAATGAGTGGAAGCGGGTGGCTCGCCAGAAGGTGTTCGACTGCATGCTGACGCCTCCACCCGCCCCCGCTGAGGGATTCAATGCTAAAGTTCTCTATGAGGAACAGCGCGATGGCTATAAGGCGCGAAAGATAGAAATCCAACTATCTAAGTATTATAAGGTACCGGCCTACGTGCTGATACCTGATGGCAAAGGTCCCTTCCCTGCCGTCAATGCCCTGCACGACCATGGTGGTCACCTGTTCATCGGCAAGGAAAAGATGATACGTCCATTAGCTTGCGAGGACTCAACGGTCATCAAGGATGCCGATGAATGGCTGTCGGGCTACGAAGGTCAGTTTTTCGGCGACTTTCTGGCACAGCACGGCTATGTGGTGTTCTCTGCCGATGCCCCCATGTGGGGAGAGCGCGGACAGAAAGAGGGTGCCAGGCGCGACCGCTATGATATGATAGCGGGCAACATGATGATGTACGGTATCGATCTCTCGGCCTATATGACCTACGACGATATAGCCGGAACAGAGTATCTGGCACAGATGCCCGAAGTGGATGCGACACGCATCGGCTGCACAGGTTGGTCGATGGGTGCCTATCGCGCCTGGATGCTGTCGGCACTGAGCGACCGCATTAAAGTAGGCACATCCGTCTGTTGGATGGTGACAACCGACGAACAGATGGGATTCAAATACAGTCGCACGGAAAATGGCGGTTTCGCCAACTGTTTCCCTGGCCTTCGCCGATGGCTGGACTATCCGCACATTGCCAGCATCGCCTGTCCGAAGCCGATGCTGTTCATCAACGGTTCGCAAGATAAGCTTTTCCCTGTTGCCGGGGTGGAGAAAGCTTTCAGAATCATGCATGACACATGGAGAAGTCAGGGAGCCGGAGACAAACTCGAAACAGAACTATGGGATATGCCACACAGCTGTGGCAAGAAAGTTCAAGCTAAAGTCCTCGAATTCTTTCAGAAGCACCTTTGATATTCCGGGATTGAGTCCCCCGTCAATCGGGAGGACGGCGGAGATTCCATCTTTTTCGCTTATTTCCTGTCATCAGACACTGCCTATCGTTCTAAGAGGGCGCTTGCAGGGGTGCGCAAGGCTTCCCGTCAGGTACGAGAGCGTGGCTAACAGGGGCGGAGACGGTATCTCGCAGCCTTGCGAGCCTGCACAAAATACCTTGCGAGCATACACAAAACACTTTGTCTGCCTACGCAAAACATCAAAAGCGCATGCGCAAAATGGAGACTGCATTTCGACTAAGAGCGATTAAATTATAGCACAGTTATAGCATAGTTTTCAAAAACCATGCTATATGATAACTATATGAATGACAATCGATTATTGACAGATATAGCACCTATAGCATAGTTTTCGCATTTTTAAATCTCTGTATAGATGAATTCCTGGCCGCGTCGCGTTTTCAGGAGACGGGGATTTTCACCCTCAGTCCATTGGTTCAGCTGCTTGCGGGCCGAGTAGTAGGTAAGGCCCGAAGTGCGGGCAAATGCGCCGACGGTGACATAGCCGTTATAGCGCTGCAGACAGTTCTGCAGAAAATCGTCCAATCGTTTCTTGTCAGCCAGGAGTTCCTGTGTGTTGGTATTGTCGACACGTCGGAATCCGCTGTTCCACCTTTCGAGCGCCTCATCCCAGCGCTTGCCTGGCTGATAGTCAACGCCGTTGAGGCGGATGTCACGGGGCTTGACCTCATCAGGGTCGGTGATCTCGCGGGTCAGGGCAAGCCGTGGGGCAAACGAGCCGATGGGCGTGTCGACACGATAGCCCATGGCCATCAGTTCACTGGCTGCCCGGAGGAACACGTCGAAGGCTCTGGACAGTTCGCCGTAACGCAGTCCATAGTTGCGGCTGCAGAAGTCCTCCACGCCACTCATTGTCATCTTGTCCCTCAAAGCAGGCTTGGCGTAAACAATGTTCTTCCCATCCCTGCCCTTGGCGGGTGTGGGGTGTACCTCAAAGGGCATTCCGTCTTTCTTCCTTGGCATATTGCGTACCTTATTTTATTGATGATGCAAAGATACGAACTTTTTTTTGTTTTTTATTCGAATAATCGAATTTTTACATTACCTTTGCAGTTATGAAACTGATTGCAACACTGCTGATGGTATGGATGGGACTGCATGGCGTGTGGTCACAACCATTGTGTACGGTGGTAAAGTATGACGAGGCTGATGGCGTGTCGTCAAGCCATATCACACAGTTGTTACAAGATGAGCAAGGCTTTATGTGGTTCGCTACCTGGAATGGCCTTTGTCGCTATGACGGCTATGAGTTCCAGACGTTCAAGCCCGCCGTTGGTGACGGTTGCCACATGACGACCGACCGCATCCGAAACATCGATCTGTTGCCTGACGGGCGGATTCTGTGTCGGGCAGATGACGACTATGCTATGTTCAGCCTTCATGACTATCGTTTTCGCGACCTGACCAGCGATGAACGGCAGAAGGTGACGGAATGGACCAGACAGTACAGACAAAGCCAGTCGATGCTGAATGGCAGGAGTATGTCGTGGACGGACGTCTACCAGACACAATGGACACTACATGGCGACGGACAGCTGACCTATCGGTTGAGGGACGGTTCTTTCGTTGCGACTAAAGCGCTCGGCCTTGCCGCTTCGCTCTGCGAAGAACCGTCCCTAGTCGACAACTCTTATCCGTTGCCCTTGTCGCCTGGTACGCTAAGTTTTGCCATGACTGACAGACAAGGGAACTTCTGGGTTCTGGACGATGGCAACATCTATAAGTTCTATACGGGTCTGCAACGTACCCACCGGCTGGCTATCGAACCTCGAGAGGAGGTGAAATGCCTGTTCGCTGATCAGCAAGGCCACTATTGGGTGGCGACGAAGGGCGACCAGGCTCTGCGCATATATAACAGCAGTGACGACAGACTGTTGGGGTATCTCGGCAGCGACGGACGCATCCATCAGAGCCATACCCGTTTTGGTGCAGCCGTCTATTGCATGTATCAGGCAAACGATGGCGCCCTCTGGCTGGGCACCAAGCCCGATGGCATCTTCCGACTCCGCCCATCTTCGACGGATGGTTTCAGGATAGACCATCTCACCAGCCTGCCCATGACGGATGTCTACCATATCGAAGAGGACAGGTATGGCCGTCTGTGGGTGGCTACATTGGATGGCGGCATCTGCTATACCGACAATCCGAATGCTGAAAAGCCCCATTTCGCTATTCCCAAGCAGTTTCCGAAAGATATCGGCCAGCGTGTGCGCTATCTGCATTTCACCAAAAATGACATCATGCTGGCAGCAACGGGCAATGGTCTGTGGGTGGCCCGATTGGAGCAGAATGCCGACAAGATGCAGTTCCGATTGCATCAGCGTGAGAGCAAGCGTGCCAGTAGTCTGAACTGTAGTGCCACGATGGATGTGACGGAGGATGCCCAGGGGCGTTTGTTCGTCAGCACTGAGAGCGGGGGCATCAACCAGATCATGTCCTCGGACTTACTGGCCGATACGCTTAGTTTCCGCCATTTCAACGACATCTTCCACGCACAAGGTAATGATATCGTGCAATCGCTGACCTTACTACAAGACAAGCGGCTGATGGCTGTAGGCAGTCATCAGGTGACACTGATAGACAGTACTTTCCACGGACGTGTGCTGGATGCCCGCTACTTCCAGGATGACTATCGTTTCAGCGAGGCATCGCCGCTGGCACTCAGTGGCAATCGCTGGCTGTTCGGACTGATGGACGGTGCCTTTATCACCACCATGGAACAGATGACTTCCAGCACGACAAGTCCACGGATAGTGCTGACCAGCGTCTCCGTGCAGGGTGGCAGCAGCAATTATGCCATAGAGATGGCCGATACCATCGTGCTTGCCCCTGACGAACGCAGTCTGACCGTGCGCTTTGCCGCCATCGACTATAGTGCCTCAGAGCGCATCAGCTATGCCTTCCGCCTATCGACCGATAAGCAATGGCACTATATTGGTCACGACCGTTCGGCCACCCTACTCGACCTAAAGCCAGACACTTACCTATTGGAGATTCGTTCGACGAATGCTGACAGCGAGTGGCTTGACAACATCCGCACGCTCACCATCATCGTTCGTCCGACCTTCTGGGAGGCCTGGTACGGACAGCTACTGATCATCTTCCTATGTGTGGCATTGTTGGCAGCTATCGTCTATACCTATTTATATATTAGGCGCATCAAACGACAGCACCAGCAGACATTAGAGGCCTATCTAACGCTATTCAACAAGCCGGAAGGAGAAGTTACCTCTAAAGAAACCGCCCCCATAGTGGCACCTACGGTAAAGGCCGAGGATGACGCCCTGCTGAAACGCGTCATGAAGTTTATCGAAGAAAACATCTCCGATGCAGACATCGGTGTGGGTGATTTGGCCGCCGCCGCTGCCGTCAGCCGCTCAGGGTTGCAGCGCAAACTGAAACAGACCATGGGCATCACGCCACAGGAGCTGTTGAGCGAGGCGCGTATCAAACGGGCCTGTCAGTTGTTGCAAGAAACAGACAAGCCAGTGTCAGAAATAGCCTATGCCTGTGGATTCAATGATCCCAAATATTTCAGCAAATGCTTCAAGCAAAGCACAGGAAAGACACCTTCAGAGTTTAAAAACATGCCATGACAGGTATGAAAAATGCGTCAGACCGCTGGTTTGACGCATTTTTCATCCGTCTTTGACGCAATTTTCACCCCTTTCCATCGGAATTATGTAGTACTTTTGCAACCAGAAAACGAAGAACTAATTGAAACAAATTGAAAATGAAAGCAAAATTACTTTTCCTGATGAGTCTCGTGATGCTGTTAGCATCGACGGGCAGTGCCAAGAAAGTGCATACCCTGGGTGACTCCACGATGGCTCCCTATGACGAATCGGCTACGGTGACCCGTGGCTGGGGTATGTATTTCGGAAACTTCCTGACCAACGGCTGGACCAGTATCAACTATGCCAAAGGCGGACGTGACTCCCGTGGCGGTTACAACGAACTATGGCAGACGGCCAAGAAGAATGTGGAGGCAGGCGACTATGTCATCATCCAGTTCGCCCATAACGATGAGAAAATCAGTGGTATGGACCGCGATGAAGTCTATAATTATTATATAAGTAAAGGCATGACCACTGAGGCCAGTGCCCTTGACACCAGAGGCACGACACCTTCCACCACCTATAAGACATGGTTAGGTAAGATTGTCGATGAGGTCTTGGCCAAGGGAGCTCATCCCGTACTTGTTGGAGCTGCCTGCCGTAGTTATTTCTCTGGCGGCAAGATCCGTCGCAACGGGCGTCATGACTTGGGCGATTCATTCTCGATACTCACTGAGAACGGCATCTTAGAAAAGCAGAGCGTGCCTGCCGATGACCACCTGATGGACTACACCTATCACATGGAACAGCTGGCCAAGGAAAAGAACGTTCCTTTTGTCAATCTGACAGAGGCGACTGCAGAACTCTATGAAAGCTATGGCGATACCAAATGCCATGAACAGTTGTTCGATGGACAAGGCTCCACCCATTTCAACACAACCGGGGCGCTGCTTGTGGCCCGTCTCTGTGCACAACTCATGAAGGAGCAGGGTATTCTAAGCGACAATATCGTCGTACCTGTAGATCTCTCTGTATCGCCCACGACAGCCGATATGGGCGAGGCGTATAAAGGACAGACGCTTACCAAGGAACTCACCATCAATGGTTTCGGTCTTTCACCAGCCGAAGGAACCATCACGATATCAGCGACAGAAGGCGTGGAAGTCTCTGTCGATAAGAACAACTGGGCATCTACAGCTCAGATTGACTATAAAAACGGTACGCTCGTACAGAACATCTACGCACGTATCGTTCTGACCGCCGCCGGTGAATTCAACGGCAAAGTAACCGTCTCGTCAGGCGACAAGAACATTGAGATTCCCATCAAGGCCAAGGCCATAGAATTAGGGGCCGGTGCACCGTTCCGTGCGTTCTGGCCGCTGACAGCGGATGACAAGTGCAATGCAGAAGGCAGTGTGACTATACTCGATGAACAATGGAGCGGTATGGTGGTCAAGAACTACGCTGCCCTGAAGGCTGACGGAACGACCTGGCCCGAGGGCGCGACAGACGATGCCAATCGCAAGACCCAACGTAATGTGATTATCGGTGAACAATGGACGAAGGCTGAGGATGACGATCCTAGCCGCTATATCAGCTTCGGCGTGCAGGCACCAGAAGGCCAGACACTGAAGGTCAATAACATTTCCATGTATGTCGGCGGTGCCGGAGGCAGTGGTATGATGTGCCATATCTACTACAGCACCGATGACTTCCAAACTAGAAGCACCATTTTTGCCCCGACCTCAATGGCAGGAAACACGATGTACGAAGTAAATGCGCAACCGGTCATCACCCTTGAAAGCGGACAAAAGCTCGAAGTACGTATCTATCCTTGGTACAACAGCGATGCCACAGGTAAGACGATTTGTCTGGCCGATGTCTGTATCAGCGGTATAACCGATGGAGGTGCAGTTCTTGAGAATGAGCCTGCCACGGTGAACTTCCCCTTCCACGAAGGAAAGGAAGGTCAGACCGCAGTTTTCGGACCCGACGAGAAAATGGGCGCCTATTTCAAGACCAGCTACGTGGAACTCGGCTCGTCGCTTGCCTATAAGGGCACTGGCTCAGTGGGCCAGCAGACCCTGGTACAGCCTGCCCAGCAGGATGGCTCAGCCAATGAAGGCAACGCTGTCAACTTCTACTTCATCCCCAAGAAAGGCATGATATTCACACCGACTAAGATAGCCTTCAATATGACCCGCTACGGCACAGACGGNNGGTGCCAATGGCAGCGACGGTCTGTGCGGGCTGCGTCTGAATCTCTATAGCCTCGGCAACACCAAACAGGTGGGCTTCGGTGACATTGTCATCGAGGGAACCCTGCTGGGATCACCGCAAGACACCCGTCAATGCCGCCTCACCGTTTCCCTCGATGACGAGAAGGCCGGTACACTGACAATTACCCCTAATGCCAGCGTCTTCGACGAGGGTGATGAGGTCACACTCTCTATTGCCGAGAATTTCGGCTACCACTTCGCAGCCTGGACAGACGCTGACGGCCAAGAGGTTACGACAGCCAATCCCTATACCTTCCAGATTACCGATGACACAAACTTAGTGGCCACCTTCAACAAGGTGAATACCTACGCCCTGAACCTGACACTGACGGAGGGGGCACAGAGCAATCTGGTGGAGATTGTTCCTGCCGGCACCACTATCGACGGCAAGCGCATGTACGAAGAGGGGGAAATAGTGAAACTGACCGCCTCGAACAACAAGATCATGACCTTCACGGGTTGGGAGGACAACTCGACAGACATGGAACGCATCATCACCATGAATGCTAATCAGAACCTGACAGCCAACTTCTCGGCTGTTGACTACATTGTGGGCTGGGACCTCTACTACGACCAACCGGGCTCTAACCGTCCTGCCGACTACAAGGCCGACTCAGAGAATGCCGGCATGCTCTCGCTGCGCAAGGCCGACGGAACGACACAGGGTTGGCTGACCCGCGGCATCAGCAACGGCTTCGAGAACGGCCGTCCTGGTGCCCGCATCTGGAAACTGCGTTCCGAGGGTTGGTATTTCGAAATCAGTTTCTCGTCGAAAGGCTATACCAATCTGGTGCTGTCGAACGGCATGGGCGTCAGCTACAATACCTATAAGAATTTCAATGTGGAATACTCTGTTGACGGTACCAACTTCACCAAGTTCGGCGAGTTTGCGGGCGACACGGAACTGAAGAGCGGTTGGACTGACGGTGAGTTCAAGCTGCCTGCAGAGGCTAATGAACAGGAGCGCGTATGGATCCGCTGGATGGGTGTCAAGGAGAGTGGACTTGTAGGCAACGATACCGACTACGACGGACTCTGCATCGGCAACATCTTCGTAACGGCCGATGCCGGATCGCTGGCTGATGAACAGGCTACGCTAACGGCTTCAAATCCTGCTGACGGTGCCACCGGCGTATCACGCAACGGCAGCATCATCCTTAACTTCGACAAGAAAATCAAGGCCGGAAGCGGTGTTGCCACTTTAGACGGTGAGGACATGACGCCGATCATCAGTGGCAAGAGCGCCATCTTCAAGTACAGCAGTCTGAAATATGGCACCAACTATACCTTCCAGATGCCAGAGGGCATGCTGACATCGCGTAGTGGCCGTGCCGTCGCAGCAGCCACCATCAACTTCACCACCATGGAACGCCAACAGCCAGAGGCCCGTCTCTACGACGCTGTTGTTGCTGCTGACGGCAGTGGTGACTACAGGACCCTGCAGGAAGCCGTTGACGCTGCTCCTGCCAACCGTGCCACCCCATGGCTCATCTTCGTCAAGAATGGACGTTATAAGGAGCATGTTGACATTCCTGCCACGAAACCATACCTGCACATCATCGGTCAGAACCGCGACAAGGCAATTATCCTTAACGACCGCCTGTCTGGTGGTGAAAACGCCTACAACGTTGATCCAGGTGCAACAGTCACTGTTAAGGCCAAAAACGTGTTCTTCGAGAACATTACGCTGGAAAACGAGTACGGTCACGAAAAGCAGGCCGGTCCACAGGCTCTGGCTCTCAATACGCAGGGTGACCGCATCGCCCTGAACAACGTGGCCCTGCTCAGCTATCAGGACACGTGGATTACCACCTCTACCTCAAACAACCGCCACTACATCAAGAACTCATTGATTGAGGGTGCCGTTGACTTCATCTACAACTCAGGCAACGTCTACCTCGATGGCGACACGCTCGAAATCAACCGTCCGTCGGGTGGTTACATCGTGGCTCCCAGCCATGCTGCCGACGTGAAGTGGGGCTATGTCTTCATGAACAATATCATCCGCCCCCACAAGGGAGTCAACGTCACCGATGTCTGGCTGGGCCGTCCCTGGCACAACTCACCGAAGACCGTATTCATCAATACCCAAACTTTCGTCAACATCCCTGCTAAGGGATGGTATGAGCACATGGGCGGACTGCCCGCTCTCTGGGCCGACTACAACACCGTCGATGCCAATGGCAATCCCATAGACCTCTCACAGCGTGAAGACACCTACTGGATAGAGGTAAATGGTGAAAAGGTATATGGCAAGGCCAAGAACTTCCTCACCGACGAGGAGGCTGCCCAATATACCATCAAGAATGTGATGGGTGGCAACGACAACTGGCAGCCCGACCTGATGTGTGAGGCTTGCGATGCGCCTGTCGTCAAGGGCGAGGGCACTCTGCTCACATGGCAGGCTGTACCATACGCTATCTGCTATGTGGTTACCAAGAATGGCGAGGTGGCAGGATTCACGACCGAGACCAGTTTCGACGGCTACACAACTGACGACACCTGGCAGGTGCAGGCTGTCAACGAATATGGTGGACTGAGTGTTTACGGCACTGCCAATAACACTACCGACATCAAACATCATACTTCAGACATCTTACATCAGACATCTGCCTACAACCTCGCTGGTCAGCGTGTTGACGCTAACTACAAGGGCGTAGTGATTGTGAACGGTCAGAAGAAGATCCAGAAGTAATCTGATGTTCCTACTCCTCCAAAAGGAGTAAACCATACAAAATCAGCCGAAAGTCTTGGTACTTTCGGCTTTTTTTTGTAATTTTGTGCCCTGAAAATGAACTCTATAAACTAATCGGAAATGAATAAAAAACTTTGGTGTGCCTTTCTCATCCTGGCAACAACTGCGATGCATGCTGGTGCGCAAAACATCGACTTCAACATGACGGGTCGACAGGATGCCGAGGTGAATGAACCTGACTACACCGGATGGGCCGTCAACCAAGGGTCCAGTGAATCAAAAACGTTCGACAATGGGTTGACTATTACCATAGCAGCCACAGGCAAAGCGAATACACTTCGTGCACAATGGCACAAAAACACCTGTACGGCAGGAAAGAATGGCCAGACAGGTCTTCGACTGCTAGGTGACGGTGTAGCGGCTTTCATTGCCGATGCCAGTAATAACACGCCCAACCTGACTGATACGCCCACGAGCATCTCAGTTAAATTGAAAGGCCTTAAGGCTGGTCTGCATTCCCTGACGGCATATCACGTTTACAAAGACCCTAAGACAGGCGACATGCCCACCATTAAGGTGGAAGCTATGCGTGACCAAGAGTCGGTCGCTTCTCAGTCGGGTGTGTCGTATGCCAATGTGAAGAGTACGGCCGCCAACCTGAAAATGAGCGATGCAGCTTTCTCATACGTGGAGTTTGAAGTCCTGGAGACAACACAAACGATAACCGTCACCTATACCACAGAAGTGGAAAGCGGCAAACAATACCAGACCACGAACGTAATGCTGAACGGTTTGCTCATCGACCACTCGCCACTTACGGCGCTGGACCCGAACCCTGCACATCGCGACTATCACCTGGATGCCGACGATGGCTGCTATAACCTGCAATGGACACCTGCCACGATGGCAGTGAGTCACAAGCTGGTAATCGGTACTGACCAGGAAACCGTGGACCAGTCAACGGATTACACCTATGAAGGCACCTCACCTTCCTACACCATCACGGGTCTGAAATCATCACAGTATTATTACTGGCGCGTGGATGAGGTGGATGCTGAGGGTAAGATTTATAAAGGTGAGGTATGGTCGTTCCGTCCACGTCAGTTGGCTTTTCCCGGAGCCGAGGGTTATGGCCGCTTCGCCATCGGCGGTCGAGGTGGTAAGGTGTACCACGTGACGAGTCTCAGCGGCGGCAAGGAACCCGGCACGTTGCTCTACGGACTGACGGAGATGAATGAGCCCCGCTATATTGTGTTCGACGTCTCAGGTATCATCGAACTCGACTTCGAGTCGCAGTTCACCAAGCCCTACGCCTATATCGCCGGACAGACGGCACCAGGCAAGGGCATCTGTATCAAGGCATCGAACATCAATATCGGTTCGGACGTGATCTGCCGCCATATCCGTTTCAAGCGCGGCTTGGGTGTCTATGGTAAGAATACCGGTAACGCGATGGGAATAGCGGGTGCCGACCACGCTATCGTGGACCACTGCACAGCAGCGTGGGGAACTGACGAGACGGTGAGCGGACGCGGCGCGCTGAATGTAACGTTCCAGTATAACGTCATTTCCGAGGCCTTAGGCATCACCGGTCACAAGAACTATGACGACGGTACGAACCACGGCTATGCGGCCACCATCGACGGACGCATCGGCTCGTGGCACCACAATCTGCTGGTAAACTGCGAAGGCCGTAACTGGAGTATGGGTGGCGGCATGGATGGCAACAACCGCCCCATCGGTGGCCTCGACCTGTTTAATAATGTGGTCTACAACTGGCATAACCGAACCACAGACGGCAACTGTCATGCTGTCAATTTCGTCAACAACTACTACAAGATGGGTACTGATACACGGAAGACCATACTCTTTACCCAGGACTTTGAGGATGCCATTGCCCCCGACGGCATCGACCAGGCGTATATCAAGGGGAATATCCGTGAAAACAAGAGCCACTCGCTGACACAGGATGCACTCAACGACACTTATAATGCGACAGGCAATATCCCCACCACCTATCAATACCGCGTGAATGCGCCCCTGTTTGAGAGCTATGCTACCATCCACACGGCCAAGGACGCCTTGAAGATTGTAACCAGCGATGCTGGTGCCACCATGCCCATGCGCGATGAGCACCATATCCGCAATATCCGCGAGACACTCGACGGCACTCACACCTACGTCGGTTCAAAGTCGAAAATCAAGGGCGAAATCGACACAGAGGCAGATATCACCGAGCATGCCGACGGCAAGGGCTGGGAGGTGTATCCTGAGGAGGCCCGTCCTGAGAATTGGGATACAGATCAGGACGGTATGCCCGACTGGTATGAGGTTCTCATCCATAGTGATGCGCATACCGCCAACCAGAACGATGATCCTGATGGCGACGGATGGACACTGCTGGAGGACTATCTGGAACTGATGGCCCATCCTTATGTGGTCGTCGTGCCCAATGACATGGCAACGCTCGACCTGAAGCCTTACTTCGCAGGTTTCTATGGACAGAACAAGAAGAATGTGACGCCAAGCTATCGCATGCCCGAGGAGACCAATGGCGGTTTCAGTGCCAGCATAGAGGGTTCAGCATTAAAGATCCATTCCAGCTCCGGTGCCCAAGGCATAGGAAGAGTGAATATCACGGTCGATGATGGCGAGACGACCTTCACGCAGCGCTTTAGTGTTATCGTTACAGGCGATGCGACAGCCATCACCCAACACCCAACACCCATCACCCAACACCCAACACCCGTCAAACGCGAGTTCTTCACTTCTGATGGTCGTCAGGTCAATACGCTCAAGCCGCATGGGGTTTATGTCATGAAAGTGACCGACAAGCAGGGCACTGTCCATACGGCAAAGATCATCGCCAGATAAAGAATCAAATAGAAACAAATAAAAACAAATGAAGAAAGTATTACTTATGATGGTCCTCCTCGGAGGAATGCTGTCAGG
>LXOW01384056.1_pt1 | contig 13547 bp, 12 predicted proteins | sample 1368591 | NCBI WGS metagenome assembly LXOW01 (sample SAMN04884650, study PRJNA319009) | bovine gut metagenome | isolation source: Cow rumen | host: Bos taurus | place: Italy: Legnaro (PD) | collected 2014-07-09
GATTATTAAATATTTACAGAATCACATCCCCCGAAAATCAGAGGGGATATAATATTATAAGCTCCTGTCTATCAGTTGCGTACATTGCAGCGCGAAAAAGAAACCCGTAATCGTCCATCTACGGAAGGCGGCGCCCGGAAGAAAGTGTCCGTCATCCGGCAAGGGCTTCGTCGATCAGGCAGTCGAGAACGCTTCCGACGGTCAGGCCGGCAGAGCGGATCTGCGCAGGCACCAGCGACATCTTCGTCATCCCCGGAACGGGATTGATCTCCAGGAAATAGACCTTCCCCGACTCCGTCATAATATAGTCGCAGCGGATCAGGCCGCGGCAACCGAAATGCTGGTAGATTCGCCGCGTCTGCTCCCGCACGGTATGCGCCTGCTCCGGCGTGATGTCTGCCGGACAGACTTCATCGCTTTTGCCCAGATACTTCGCCTCGTAGTCGAAATACTCATTGTGCGAAATGATCTCCGTCACCGGCAGCGGAATGATCTCTCCGTTCCGGTTGAACACGCCCTCCGTAAGCTCGCGCCCCGGAATGTAGCTTTCGATGAGCACGTCATCGCTCTCCGCGAAGGCGTTGGCGATGGCCGGCGCCAGGTCCTCCTGCCGCTTGACCTTTGTCACGCCGAAGCTGCTGCCGCCGTCGTTCGGCTTGACGAACACCGGAAGGCCCAGTTGCTCCACGACCGCCTCGGAATTGAAAGCCTCCCCCTTGTGCAGGAAGATTTCCGGAGCCAGGGGAATGCCCAGCCCGCGCATCGCCTTCTTGCACGCGTGCTTGTCGAACGTCAGGGCGGCCACCCGCGAGGAACACGTCGTGAAGGGCACCTCGTGCTTCTCCAGTTCCGCCTGGAGGATGCCGTTCTCGCCCGGCGTGCCGTGAATCATAATCATCGCCACGTCGAAGTGCTTCAGGTCGGAAGGAATGAACGGCCGCACGGGAACCGCCACGTCTTTCACGGACGGATCGCACACCGACCACTGCCCGCCCCGCAACAACAACTCCGTCACCTCATAACGCGCCGGATCGAGGCACGTCGCTACGAATTTGCCGCTGAGAACGGAGATGCCCCATTCGGAGGAATCACCGCCGTAAATCAATGCTATCTTTTTCATAAAAGGAATCAATTGAAATAATCGTTCCCGCCCGAAACGTCGGACGTATCGTCGGACGATCCGTCACAGAGCTGACCGGCACTCCATCCCAACGGCGGAACGAATACGTCGTTCGAGCCCATCGGGATCGTGGGATCGGCATACACTTTCTGGATGAACAAGGCCCAGATGGGAAGTGCCATATTGTTGCCGCCACCCTGCGCTGTACTGATGAAGTGGACCTGCCGGTCCTCGCCGCCGACCCAGACACCCGCCGTCAGTTTCGGCGTATAGCCGATGAACCAGCCGTCGGAGTTGTCGTTGGTGGTACCGGTCTTGCCGGCCAGGTCGCCCTGGATGTTGTAGCGCCAGCGGATGCGGCCCGCCGTACCGTCGTTGACCACGCCCCGCATCATATCGATCATCTTGTAGGCCGTGACCTCGCTGATGGCCTCCCGCTTCCGGGTCGAGAAAGAGGCCAGCACGTTGCCGGCGCTGTCTTCGATCCGGGTCACGAACATCGGGTAGCAGTACACGCCCCGTCCCGGGAACGTGTTGTAGGCCGCCACCATCTCCATCACGGAGAGGTCGCACGAGCCCACGCAGAGCGAAACCACCGGATCGAGATAACTGCTGATGCCCATCTTGCGGCAGATGTCGACCAGCGCGAACGGGCCGAACTGCTTCATCAGATAGGCGGAAATATTGTTGCGGCTGTTGGTAAGGCCCCATTTGAGCGTCACCACACGCTCGTCGACCTCGCTCTTCGGGGCCCAGTCGGTACCGTTGACATCGATGGTATAGGTGGTATTGACCACCTTGTCGCAGGGGGTGTAGCCCTCCTGCATCGCCAGGGTATAGAGGAAGGGCTTGAACGTCGATCCCACCTGGCGCTTTCCCTGGCCCACGTTATCGTATTTGAAGAAGTGGTAGTCCGGGCCGCCCACATAGGCTTTCACATAGCCCGTATTCGGTTCGATGGCCACGAACGCCGCCCGCAGGAACGATTTGTAGTAGCGGATGGAATCGTTGGGCGTCATCGTGGTATCGACATACCCCTTCTTGTTCCAGGCGAACACGCGCATCTGCACCGGCTCGTCAAATGACTTGATGATATCCGCCTCCGAGTAGCCGGCCTCCTTCATCACACGGTAGCGGTCGCTCCAGCGACGGCCGTTCCGCATCAGGCGGTCGATATCTTCTTTCGACACGTCATCGGCGAACGGCGCATTGCGCCGGTTCTTCAATTCACGGGAGAAAGTTTTCTGCAGTTCCTTGCCCAGGTGCTCGGAGACGGCCGCCTCGGCGTATTTCTGCATCCGGGAATCCAGCGTGGTATAGATCCGAAGGCCGTCACGGTCGAGGTCATACTGGGACCCGTCGGGTTTGCGGTTCTTGTTGAGCCAGCCATAAAGAGGATTCTCGCGCCAGGCCAGGGAATCCGCGCGGTAATCTTCCACCTGCGCGTAGGTCGAGCGCTTCGGCTGCTGCGCGTTCATAAACTTGCGGAGCATATCGCGGAAATAAGGGCCGTAGCCGGAATTGTGGTCTTGCTGACGGTAAGTCACCACGATCGGAATCTGGATGATCGAGTCGCGCTCGGCCTTGGTAATGTAGTCGTATTTCGCCATCTGCCCGATCACGTGGTTGCGACGCGCGAGCGACTGTTCGGGATTCAGGGCCGGGTTATAGCGCGTGGGCTTGTTGACCATTCCCACCAGGCAGGCGCCCTCCTCGACCGTCAGGTCTTCGGGATCCTTGGCGAAGAACGTATTGGCCGCAGCCTTGATGCCATAGGCGTTGCCGCCGAAGAAGATCTGGTTGAGATACATCGTCACGATCTCTTCCTTTGTATAATTGCGTTCGATCTTGACCGCCGTAATCCATTCCTTGAGTTTGATACCGATCATCTTCAACTGCCGGCCGCCCGGGATGCGGCTGTGTACGTCCTGACGCGGATAGAGCGTCTTGGCCAGCTGCTGGGTAATGGTGCTGCCGCCGCCCTGCGAAGAATCGCCCAGCAGCAGCGTCTTGACGAAGACTCGTCCCAAACCCCGGAAGTCGATGCCGGAGTGACGGTAGAAACGGGCGTCCTCCGTAGCGATCGCCGCATCGATCACGTGCTTCGGAATCTGGTCGTAATTCACATAGGAACGGTTCTCGATATGATAGGTATTGAGCACTTTTCCGTCTTCCGAAATCAGCAGCGTGGCCAGGTTGCTGTCGGGATTCTCGATCTGCTCGAACGAGGGGATCTTGGCAAACAGGGCCACCAACAGCAACGCCAGCATCAGGCAGACCACCGGCAGGGTGATCAAAATCCAGAACCATTTGGTTATCTTTTTCTGCGTTGTCGCTTTCATTTTTTTTAACTTCGTTAAAGGACAGTACAACTTGCAAATTTAGGAAAAAAGATTTGGAAAGTTGCCCCGTTTATCCGTTACTTTGCACTTCCAAAACCAAAAACGAACGAGATGGGTGAGAATTTAGTCATCGTGGAGTCGCCGACCAAGGCCGACAAAATCGGAAAGTTCCTGGGCAAAAAATATACGGTAAAATCGAGTTTCGGCCACATCAGAGACCTTAAAAAGAAAGGGTTGGGCATCGATCTCGAAAACGGTTTCGAACCGCAGTACGAAGTTTCGGCCGACAAGAAGAAAACGGTGGCGGAACTGACATCGGCCGCCGCGAAGGCTTCGACGGTCTGGCTCGCCTCCGATGAAGACCGCGAAGGAGAAGCCATCGCCTGGCACCTGGCCGAGACACTTCATCTCCCAGAAGAAAAGACCCGCCGGATCGTATTCCACGAGATCACCGAAAACGCCATCCTCGACGCCATCGAGCATCCGCGAGGCATCGATATGGACCTGGTGAAGGCCCAGCAGGCCCGCCGCGTACTCGACCGCCTCGTCGGCTTTGAACTCTCCCCCATCCTCTGGAAAAAGATCCAGCCGAAACTCTCGGCCGGACGCGTCCAGTCGGTCGCCCTGCGCCTGATCGTGGACCGCGAGCGCGAAATCGCCGCTTTTGAATCGCATCCTTTCTTCCGCGTGGAAGGCACTTTCCTGGTTCCCGGGGCACGCAAGGCCGTCAAAGCCGTGCTCGACCGCAAGTTCGACACGGAAGCCCAGGCACGCGAATTCCTGGAAAAATGCCGGGACGCCCGTTTCTGTGTCACGGCCATCGAAAAGCGGGAAACCCGACGTACGCCCGCCCCGCCGTTCACGACCTCGACACTCCAGCAGGAGGCCGGCCGCAAACTCGGCTTCTCCGTCAGTCAGACAATGTCGGTCGCGCAGCGCCTGTACGAGACCGGACGGATCACTTATATGCGTACCGACTCGCTCAATCTCTCTTCCCTGGCCATCAATACCGCCCGCGAAAAAATCACCGAACTCTACGGAGCCGCCTATTCCAAGCCGCGCCGGTACCAGACCCGGACGAAAGGCGCGCAGGAAGCGCACGAGGCCATCCGTCCCACATACATCAGCGCCACGGAGATTGAAGGAACTTCCACGGAAAAGCGTCTCTACGACCTCATCTGGAAACGTACCGTCGCCTGCCAGATGGCCGACGCCGTGGTCGAGAAGACCGACGTCGAGATCAGCGGCGACCGTTTCGAAGAGAAATTCCGCGTCACGGGCGAACAGATCCTCTTCGACGGCTTCCTGAAAGTCTATATCGAAGGCCGCGACGACGAGGAAGACGAAGAAAACGCGCTGCTCCCGCAGATGGATGAAGGGATGGTGCTCCAGTACGGCACCATTGCCGCCATCCAGCGGTTCACCCAGCATCCTCCCCGCTACAGCGAACCGACCCTGGTCAAGAAACTGGAGGAGCTCGGCATTGGCCGTCCGTCCACCTACGCCTCCACCGTCAGCACCATAACGACGCGCGGTTACATCATCAAGGGCGACAAGCCCGGTGTCGAACGGTCCTTCTGCGAACTGACGCTCAAGGACGGGGATATCTCCCGCACCGAAAAGAAGGAAATGGCCGGCGCGGAGAAGAAGAAACTCCTGCCCGAGAACATCGGCATCCTGGTCACCGACTTCCTGGCCGCCAACTTCGCCGACATCCTGAACTACGGCTTCACCGCCGAAGTGGAAGAGTCGTTCGACAAGGTGGCCAAGGGCAAGATGCGCTGGGACAAGGTCATCGCCGATTTCTACGGTCCCTTCCACGAAGAAGTGGCCCAGAGCCTCGAAGACCGGGAACACACCCACTCCGAAAGGATGATCGGTATCGACCCGAAGAGCGGCAAACCCGTCATCGCCCGCATCGGCCGGTTCGGCCCGCTGATCCAGAAAGGTGCGAACGACGACCCGGACAAACAGTTCGTCAGCCTGAAAAAAGGCCAGCTCATTGAATCGGTCACGCTGGAAGAGGCCCTGAAGCTTCTCTCCCTGCCCCGTACGGTCGGCCGGTACAACGGCGCCGAAATCATCACGGCCATCGGCCGGTTCGGCCCCTATGTCAAGTACGACGGCAAGTTCGTGTCGCTGGCCAAGGGACAGGATCCCTATACCCTCACCGAAGCCGAAGCCATCGCCCTGATCGAGGAAAGCCAGAACAAGGAAGCCAAAAAAGTCATCGCCGATTTCCCCGCTTCGGGCATCCAGGTACTCAACGGGCGTTACGGCGCCTACATCAAGAGAGGAAAAGACAATTTCAAGATTCCCAAGAAGAAAGACCCTTCCACTCTCACGGAAGACGACTGCCTGATTATCATCGAGAAAGCAGAAAAGAAAAAATAATTTGGTTACAATCTGAAACTTGATTATTTTTGCATCATTATGGCAAAAATCAATTATCAAGTTGACGAGATCGACCAGAAAATCCTGGCTTTTCTCGTAAAGAATGCCCGGATGCCGTTCCTGGAAATCGCCCGTGAATGCGGCGTTTCCGGTGCCGCCATCCATCAACGGGTGCGCAAAATGGAAAACGCCGGAGTCATTACGGGCTCCCGGCTTCTCGTCAAACCGCAGGCGCTCGGTCTCAACGTTTGCGTTTTCATCTGTGTCTCGCTGGCCGAGGCCAACGCTTATCCAAAAGTCATCGAAGCCCTCAAGAAGATTCCCGAAGTTGTCGAATGCCATTTCGTGACCGGTCAGCACTCACTCCTGGTGAAGCTCTATTGTTTCGACCAGGACCACTTGATGAACATCCTGATCGACACCATCCAGAACATTCCGGGTATCGGCAAGACCGAAACCCTGGTCTCGCTCGACCAGGCCATCGAACGTCAGGTCTGGGTGAAGGACTACGACTACATCAAAGACGCGCCCCAAAAGAAGAAAGCGTAAGCAGCTCCGCAGCCACGGCCAGGTCGTCGGGCGTCGTGATCTTGAGGTTGAAGCGGTCGCCCTCCACGAGGTGGATGCCTCCACCCGACGCTTCGACCACGGACGCATCGTCCGTGAACGACGGTGAGAACGGCTGGCGATAGGCCTCTTTCAGAACCCGGGCCTCGAACACCTGGGGCGTCTGTACCAGCACCAGTCCGTCCCGGGGAACGGGAAGCGAACCATCGCCCTCCGTCCGCCGAACCGACTCGACGACACGCACGACCGGAATGACTGCCTCGTGCGATTCCGCCGCCTCGAACAACCGTTCCAGCAGCGACCGGCTCACCAGCGGACGGACGCCGTCGTGAACCGCCACCACCCCGTCATCCCCCACATATTTCAAGGCATTCTGCACCGAGTGGAACCGGGTGATTCCGCCCGAAACCATCGTATAGCGCTCCAGGAAGCCGCTTTCACGGCAATAATCCCGCCACCAGTCCTTTTGCGCCGCCGGCAGGACGAGGATGATCTCCATCGTCGGATCAAAGTCCAGAAAGCGTTCAACCGTATGGCGCAGGATNNCGCAGGATCGGCTTTCCGCCAATTTCCAGAAACTGCTTCGGCCGGTCGGCCCCCATCCGGACGCCCATCCCGCCGGCCACGATCACGCCATAACGCTTCATTGAAAAAAGAATAAAAAATGATATACAAAAATAATCAATAATCCCGAGATTATTCCTATTTTTGTCTTGTATATCCACACCCGAAAAAACAAGATAAAAATATGGCATTTTCATTTTTACAGCAAGAGCTCGCCATCGACCTGGGAACGGCCAATACGGTCATTTTCATGAACGACAAGAAGGTCATCGACGAACCCTCCATCGTTGCCATCGACAAACTCACCGGCAAATGCGCGGCCGTCGGCTCCAAGGCCAAGGCCATGCAGGGCAAGGAAAACCAGAACATCAAGACCATCCGTCCCCTGAAAGACGGCGTGATCGCCGATTTCGACGCTTCCGAGCAGATGATCCGTGAGTTCATCAAAATGATAAACAACAACAAGCGTTCGCTCTTCTCTCCGAGCCTGAGAATGGTGGTCTGCATCCCCTCCGGCTCCACGGAAGTGGAAAAACGCGCCGTCCGCGACGCCGCCGAACATTCCGGCGGCCGTGACGTGCAGATGATCTTCGAGCCGATGGCGGCCGCCCTCGGCATCGGGCTCGACGTCACCGCCCCGATGGGCAATATGATCGTGGACATCGGCGGCGGCACCACCGAGATCGCCGTCATCTCGCTCGGCGGCATCGTGGCCGACGAAAGCATCAAGACGGCCGGCGACGTGTTCACATCCGAGATCCAGCAGTATATGCGCCAGCAATACAACATCAAGATCGGTGAACCGACCGCCGAGCAGATCAAGATCCGCATCGGCGCCGCCATCTCCGAACTCGACGAGCCGCTTGAACCGTTCCCGGTGAAGGGCCCGAACCTGATGACCGTCCACCCGGTCGAAGCACCCGTCACATACCAGGAAATTGCGCACTGCCTCGATAAATCGCTGGTCAAGATCGAATCGAGCATCCTGACGGTGCTCGAGAAGACCCCGCCGGAGCTCTACAGCGACATCGTCCAGAAGGGCATCTTCCTGACCGGCGGCGGCGCCCTGCTGCGCGGCCTCGACGTACGTCTTTCCAAGAAAATCAATATCCCGTTCCACGTGGCGGAGGATCCGCTCCGCGCCGTAGCCCGGGGTACCCGCATCGCCCTGAAGAACCCGCACTATCCCTTCTTGATGCGATGAAAAGCCGCTACGGGCTCCTGTCCGCTCTCTCCGCCGTCATTCTGTTCCTTCTCCTTGAAACGCTTTCCGTCGTCCTTGTCGTCAAGGGAAGTGTCGTGCAGCGGTACAAGGTACTGGGAACCGTGCGCAGCGTAGAATCGTGGTTCTGGGAAAGGACCAGCCGGGTCGGACAGTATTTCAGCCTTCGTACGGAAAATGAACGGCTCGCCGCCGAGAATTTACAGTTGCGGCAGCAGGTAGCCTCATACGCTGCACTCCAGAAGGAATGGGAGGGCACCGACATCCGCGTCGAACCAGAATTCACCTATTACCGCGCCACGGTCATCCGCAACTCGGTAAACCGGCAGCATAATTTCCTAATCCTCGACAAAGGAGCCAAAGACGGCATCGAAGACGGGATGGGCGTCGTCACTTCCCGCGGCATCATCGGCATCATCAGCGGCGTCAGCCGGCATTATTGCTATGTTGTCTCGCTGCTCAACACGGAGCAGTCGGCCAGCGTCAAACTGGCCGGCAGCGGTGCCTTCGGACCGATGACCTGGCCCGGCCGTGCGCCCGACATCGCCATCCTGCGCGAAATCCCCATCCATATCCAGACGGCGCCGGGCGACACCGTGCTTACCAGCGGTTTCTCCACCCTCTATCCGCCCGACATCCCCGTAGGAACCGTCGTATCGGCATCCGTCAGCAAAGGATCCTCGCAGGACCTGACCATCCGTCTGCTCGAGGATTTCCGCAGCCTCCATCACGTCTATATCGTCAAAAACAACCGCCGGCAGGAGCTGGAAGAACTCTATGAAAAACTACCGTAACCTCTTCTTCCTGTTCCTGGTGTTCCTGCTGCAGCTGATCCTGTCGGACTACGTGCATCTGGGACCGTGGATTTATGTATGCCTGGTTCCCTTCCTGGTTCTCAACATCCCGCTCTCCCGGCCGCCGCACGTGGTGATGCTCATCGCCTTCGGCATCGGCATCCTGCTTGACATCCTGTCGGACGGCGCGCCCGGTTTGAACGCGTTCGCCGCCGTGATGGCCGCCGCACCCCGTCGGTTTTTCTATCGGTCGATCGTCAACGGTGACCGGCAGGACAAGACGGAAATCGTCCGGATCCAGGACATCGGCACGGTCAAATATCTCAAGTATCTCGCCGCCCTGACGGCCGTCTATATGGCCGCCTACATACTGCTGGACTGTGTCAGTTTCCGTCCGTTGGGCTTCATCCTGGTCAAATTCATCGCCAGCACCGCCGTCTGCATCGCGCTTTCCCTGTTGCTGGCCATCCCCTTCGGAAACCGGAACTGAGTTATGAATCCCTTCCAGAACCGCCGGACCATCCTCATCGCAGCCATCGTCCTCATCTTCGCAGTGATGGCTTTCCGGCTGTTCCAGGTTCAGATTCTCGACAAGGATTACCGCGTAACCGCCGAAAACAACGCGCTCAAATACGAAACCATCTATCCCGCCCGCGGCCGGATCCTCGACCGCAACGGCGACGTGCTGGTCGACAACAAGATCACCTACGACATTATGGTCACGCCGCGCGACGTCAAGCCCTTCGACACGCTGGCCTTCTGCCAGATCTTCGACATCGACACTTCCTTCGTCCACGAGAAGTTCCGGGAGTACCGCCTCTACCGCCGGAAGATCGGCTACCAGACACTGGTTTTCAAGCGTCAGGTAACCGGAGAGCAATACAATATGTTCATCGAAAAGGGGTTCCTTTTCCCCGGATTCTCCGGTGTCCCCCGCACCACCCGTTCCTATCCGTTCCCGGGTGGCGGAAACCTCTACGGCTATATTTCGGAAGTGGACGCCGACTACATCCGGGAACATCCGGAATACAGGAGCGGAGACTACGTGGGCAAGACCGGAATGGAGGAGGCCTACGAACCGCTGCTGCGGGGCGAAAAGGGTTACACCATCTACCTGCGTGACGCCCACGGACAGCTGAAGGAGCATTATATGGACGGGGAATACGATAAGACGGCCTCTCCCGGCACCGACGTCACCACTACGATCGACGGTACCCTGCAGGCCTACGGAGAGCGGTTGATGAAAAACAAGGTCGGATCGCTGGTGGCCATCGAACCCGCCACCGGAGAGATCCTGACGATGGTTTCAAGCCCGGGCATCGACGTTAGCCTTCTGGCCGACATCAGCAAGCACTACAAAGATATCGTCACCGACCCTTACAAACCGATGTTCAACCGCGCCGTGATGTCACCGCAGCCGCCGGGTTCGGTGTTCAAGCTGGTCAACGGCCTGATCGGCCTGCAGGAGGGCGTTCTCACGCCCAACACGATGTACGGCTGCAGCCGCGGCTACGTGGTGGGCAACCTGCGCGTCGGCTGCCACAGCCACCCCAGCCCCATCAACCTGTACCAGTCGATTATGATGTCGTGCAACGCATACTACTGTTACGTGTTCCGCTCGATCATCGACAACCCGGCCTACGGCTCGGTGCGGGAAGGTTTTGAGAAATGGAAGGAATACACTTCCAGCTTCGGTTTCGGACGGAAACTGGGAACCGACATCCCGGGCGAGAAGGCCGGCACGATGCCGTCTGCCGAGCGATACGACCGCATCCACGGCAAAAACCGATGGAAATCGCTCTCCATCATCTCGCTCTCCATCGGTCAGGGCGAAATCGGATGCACGCCGATGCACCTGGCCAACCTGGCCGCCACCATCGCCAACCGGGGATGGTTCTATACGCCGCACCTGCAGAAAGACACACCCGGATGCCCGATCGACGAGCGTTTCAAACAGCGGAATTATACGATGGTCGATACCACCTATTTCCAGGACATCGTCCAGGGAATGGAACTGGCCGTCAATTATACGGGCGGCGGCGCCACCGCGACCATCGCCCGCATCCCCGGCGTCGTGGCCTGCGGCAAGACCGGAACAGCACAGAACCCCCACGGCGACGACCATTCGGTGTTCATCACCTTCGCGCCCAAGGACGATCCGAAGATCGCCGTAGTCGCCTATGTGGAAAACGGCGGTTTCGGCGCGACCTGGGCCGCTCCGATCGCTTCCCTGCTGGTTGAAAAGTATCTCAACGGCGAGATATCGCCGGAACGCAAGCCGCTCGAGCAACGCGTGTTCGACGGCAATCTGCTTCACAAGGTCAACGTCAAAAAGAGATAGCCGATGATAGAACTCAATCACCGAAAACTCGACTGGGTGATCGTCGGACTCTATTTGGCCCTGATGATCTTCGGATGGATGAACATCTTCTCTTCTTCCGTCTCGGAAGAGGGTTTCTCGTTCAGCCTGAAGGAAAAATACATTATGGACCTCATCTGGATGGCCTCGGCGCTGATGATCGGAATGCTCATTCTCTTCGTCATCCCGTCAAGGGTATATCCCGCCATTTCCTGGCCGTTCTATATCCTGATGGTCGTGCTGCTGGTAGCCGTCGCTTTCGTCGGGAAGGAGGTCAATGGTTCGAAGTCCTGGTTCGCGCTCGGGCCCTTCAGCATCCAGCCGGCCGAATTCTCGAAGATTTCGACGTCCATCCTGCTGGCCCATCTGATGAGCAAATACGATTTCCGGTTCAGCAACCTGCGCGACGCCTTGCGCATCGCCGCCGTGCTGGCCGTTCCGATCCTGGCCATCCTGCTGGAAAAGGAAACCGGCTCCGCCCTGGTCTATCTGGGGTTCCTGCTGGTCTGCTACCGCGAAGGGATGACCGGATGGATCCTGCTCGCCGGCCTGCTGGCCATCCTGCTGTTCATCCTGACCCTGGTCTTTTCCCCGACGGTATCCATCCTGGTCCTGATGGGAATCTTCGGTGTGACGGGCGGCTTCTATGCCCGCAAACCCGTCATCGGGATCCTGGCTACGACAGCCGCCATCGTGCTGATGGCTTTCCTGCCCCGGCTGTTGCAACTCGATGCGCTGGCCTTCGCCGCCCGCATCGAACCGGATATCTGGATTGCCGGCCTGACTTCCCTGACCGCGGCGGTCATCGCGGCCTCAAGCTGGTTCAAACGGAAACGGACGCTCCGCAACCTGATGCTGGGCTATCTGCTGGGCATCTGCCTCATCTTCTCGGTGGAATTCGTCTTTGAAAACATCCTGAAAGATCACCAGCGCGCCCGCATCGAAGTCCTGCTGGGTATCAAGGAAGACCCGATGGGCGTCGGCTACAACGTCCACCAGTCGCTCATCGCCATCGGCTCCGGAGGCCTGACCGGCAAAGGATTCCTGGGCGGCACGCAGACACGCTTCGACTTCGTGCCCGAACAGAGCACCGATTTTATTTTCTGCACCATCGGCGAGGAGTGGGGCTATCTGGGCACACTGGCCGTACTGATGGCCTACCTGGCCCTGATCCTGCGACTCATCCGGTCGGCGGAAAAGCAGAAAGACAGTTTCGTACGCATTTACGGCTGGTGCGTGGCATCCTGCCTGCTGATGCACGTGGTCATCAACATCTGTATGACCATCGGCCTGATGCCCGTGATCGGCATCCCGCTGCCGCTGCTCAGCTACGGAGGATCGTCTCTCTGGGCCTTCACCATCCTGCTCTTCATTTACCTGAGATTGGATATGGAGAAGAAGAGTTACTGAGTTTTTTGATTAAATTTGTAGATTATTCCGAAATAACCTTAGAACCTTACGCATATGCCTCTTTCCTTTGCCAACAGACACAACGGTCCGAGACCCGAAGACGAAAAAAAGATGCTCGACGTGCTCGGCGTCGGCTCGCTCGAAGAACTGATCGGCCAGACGGTCCCCGGCGACATCCGCCTCAAGGAACCCTTGAAACTCGACCCGCCGATGAGCGAACACGCTTATCTCGCCCGACTCAAGGATATCGCCCGCAAGAACAGGAACGTCCGTTCCCTGATCGGACTGGGCTTCTACGGTACCGCCTCGCCGGCCGTCATCACGCGCAACGTCTTTGAAAATCCCTGCTGGTACACTTCTTATACCCCGTATCAGGCGGAGATCTCACAGGGACGTCTTGAGGCACTCATCAATTTCCAGACGATGATTTCCTCCCTGACCGGTTTCTCGCTGGCCAACTGCTCGATGCTCGACGACGCTACGGCGGCCGCCGAAGCGATGCGAATGATGTTCGAACTCCGGTCCCGCGAAGCCGTCAAGGCCGGCAGGAACGTGATNNGAAGACACCTGCTACGGCGCGCTCGTCCAGTATCCGGCCGCCGACGGAGAAGTGCGCGACTACACGGAATTTTGCGCCAAGGCCCACGAAGCGGGCTGTCTGGTAGCCGCCTGGTGCGACCTGCTGGCCCTCGCCGTGCTGAAGGAACCCGCCGCCTGGGGCGCTGACATCGCCTGCGGCACCGCCCAGCGATTCGGCCTTCCGATGGGATTCGGC
>LXOW01463797.1_pt1 | contig 13538 bp, 10 predicted proteins | sample 1368591 | NCBI WGS metagenome assembly LXOW01 (sample SAMN04884650, study PRJNA319009) | bovine gut metagenome | isolation source: Cow rumen | host: Bos taurus | place: Italy: Legnaro (PD) | collected 2014-07-09
AAACTGCCTGGAATGCGGGACAGCTATCCGCGGCCGGAAGGATAAACGTTTCTGCAGCCTGAGCTGCAAAAACACAACACACATAAAACCCAGTTCCCAGCTCTTATCATAGACCGCCCAATTCGCTAAATACTAGGCTAATAGGCTGTTTCTTTGTTTCGGTTTCCTATTGCTTGTTTCGTTTCTTTTGCTTAATTTTGAACCACAAATGAACCAAGCGGTTTTCATTTTGTAAAGGACGCTGTTTCACACTAAGTTTCCATCTGCCTTTACAAACTTTTACAACGAGATACAAATTATAGACTAGGTTTTGCCTGGCCTCAACAAAGCACCCTATGCCGAACTACAAAGAGTATCAGCTTGTCTGCCAACACTGCGGAAAAGTGTTCATCGGATCCCACCCCTGGACCCGGTATTGCTCCGCCACCTGCGGCCACCGCGCCATCAAGCAGAATATGAAGCGGCTCCGCATCGAGGAAGATTCAGCAGCCGTCAAGGAGCGGGCCCGATCCCTGCTGGCCAGTAAGGAATTCGTCTCCATCTCCGATGCCGCCCGCCTTCTCGATGTCTCCCGGCCGACCGTTTACAAGATCATTCGGGACAATGAAATCGAGGTGCTTCATTTCGGTGCCCGGACTCTCCGTATCCGAATTGCAGACCTGGTTGATACCCGGAACACATACTCCCCTCTGAATACACCATTCCCGGAAATCCAGAAGATGAAAAGCGGGTATGTAACCATCAGCGACGCCGCCAAGATCTTCAACATGTCCAAGGAGCAGATCTATAGCCGACTCAAGGACACACCCATCCAAAGCATACGCTACAAGGGTCAGGCCTGCTACAAGCAGTCTGAGCTGGAGCAGATCCTTCTCCCCCACCAGCATGAAGATCTTGATGCCTGGTACACCGTGGATGAAATCGTCGAAAAGTTCAAGATCACGAAGCAGCACGTCTATGACCAGGTAAGCAAGCTTCAGCTGCCCAAGAAGCGCGACGGGGTCCACATCCTCATTTCCAAGTTCGACTGGGACGCCACCCGGGATGTGACCGATTTCGACCTGGAGCAATTTTACACCGCGCCCCAAATCATCGCCAAATACGGGGTCAAGAGAGACCTCGTTGACAATGCGGTCAAGGCCCGCAAAATCACTAGCATTCTAAAAGGGAAGACCCGACTGTACGAGAAGGCTGGTATTGATACCTATTTCATTCAACGTAAACAGAATAAGCTATGTCAACCACAAAAGTAACGCTGCGAAAGCGTCTTCTTCCAAGTGGAAAGATCACGCTTTATCTGGATTTCTGGCCAGCAATCAGAGATCCAAAAACGATGACTTACATTCGACATGAGTACCTGGGCATCTACCTAATGAAGAATCCAAGGTCCAAGCAAGATCGCGAGACCAACGCAAAGAAAGTCAGCCAGGCCGAGGCCATCCGCGCCATGCGGGAAATCTCCCTCATCAACGAGCAATACGGATTTCTGGACCGCACCCGTCTGAAGATGAGCTTCGTCAAGTACTACGAGCGCATCACCGCAGAGCATAGTCAAGACTGGCGGCTCGCGTTCCTCCACTTCAAGGATTTCTGCCACGGAGAGTGCCTGGTTTCCGAGATTACAATCCCCTTCTGCAAGAGGTTTCTGGAGTATCTGAAGACGGCCAAATACCGCAACGATGAAAACAAAACCCTCTCTGTCAACACCCAGGCAACGTACTGGTCTTATTTCCGCTTCGCGCTGAAGAAGGCATACACTGACAAGATCCTCAGCGAAGATCTTACACCTTTTCTGGAGTCAATCGAGAAGACTGAGGTACACCGCGAATTCCTCACTCTTGAAGAGGTCCGCAGCCTCGCCGAGGCTCCCTGCAAGAATGAGACTGCCAAGCGCGCATCCCTCTTTTCCTGCCTCTCAGGATTACGCATGAGCGACATCCTGGCCTTGGACTGGAGCAACATCCGGGTCCATCCCGATGGTGGCCATGCCATCAGCATTCGCACCCAGAAGACCAAGGCAGAAGCACTCCTTCCGATCAGTGAAGAGGCTTACGCCCTGCTCGGGGAGCCCGGCGAGGGCCTTGTATTCAAGGATATGAGCCCTTCCAAACTGAGCCGCGCCCTTCCTGACTGGCTGGCGGCCGCCGGCATTACGAAGCACATCTCCTTCCACTGCTTCCGGCACACCTACGCAACGCTCCTCGTCAGCAGCAGCGTTCCCATCTACACGGTCAGCGCAATGATGACCCACAAGAATGTCGCAACCACCCAGATCTACGCCCACATGGTAGATAAGGAAAAGCGGAAGGCATCCAACGCTATCAAGCTCAAGGGATCACCCGACAAATCCAGCGCAGACCAGCCTAAACAGTAAAGCGATGAACATACAGAGATTCTTTTCGGAGCCGGCCGATATCGCCGGTTCCGATTTACGTTTCCGCGCTCTCTATAACACGCTATGCAGAGCCTACGAGGAAGGAATCGACGGCATCCTTTATCTCTGTGAGGACATCGCTCCTATCCTATCCGTTTGCAACTGCGTGAAGACGATGGAAACACAACTGGTGGCGTCTAAATACTCTCCGGACGCTATGGTGTCTCTCATCGAAAACCTGGACATCAATCCTCTTGGCTACAATCCACCGATAGATAAAATCAGGACGCCTGAGTACCTGTTCTATATCACATCGTCCTTCGGAAAAGGGTTCGTCCTGGCCTGCCTGGAAGCAATCCTTGACTTTGAGTGCGACTGTAATTCACCGGCACTGATTCAATTGCGACGCCTCAACAAATCGAAAGATTTTGACAAAGCGCAGATCCTCGCATTGTTGTCGGCCTATGTTTACGAACTCGTCAAATTGAAGAACCAGGACACTCCGGTTCCGGTCCACGCGTTCCAGCCTCCGGCCAAAACCAGGAGAGACGGTTACGTATCCATCGACCGCCTGTTCTCGGTAGCCGGAATCCTGCTGCTGAAGCATCCGGAACAAGCCCAGCTGTTCTCCGATGTTGTCTTCACTGCCGTTCAGGAAGAAAAGGGCAGCGACCTTGACAGGGCCCAGGCCCGGTCCCGGCAACTCCTGGCCGTTGTATCGTCCATTCCGGTGATGGCCGTCCGCCCGGATCCTGAGATCGACGACCAGCGGGAAGGAATGGCCACTACTTCACAGCTGGCGCTCCTCTTCCACTATCTTTTTGACAACCTGGGAGTCAATTTCGGCAACTCCGACAAAACGGCCTGGGCTCGACTCATTCACTGGGTCACCGGCCGGAACGAGCAGAATATCAGGAAGCGGCTTTCCTTCGACTTTGACAGCCGGACTGTCAAGAAGGATCTCAAAGTCGTGGCCAGCTACCTCAACGAACTCTTCCCTGCCATTAGCCGGAGGATAGAGAACGATAGCCAAGGGTAAAAATGTAGCAACCCCTGCGTACCCCAGGGGCTACCCCATGCCGATAAACACCCGGTACTTTTGCCAGCGACAAACCTGCCGCTGGCTTTTTTTATCCTCCCTGGCGCCATTGGAAAGAGAGTCTCCGGCACAACACTCAAACAAATGGCAGAAAGAATCATCACCTTCGAACAAGTTCCCTCCGTTCTCGGAGAGGTCCTCAGCACACTTGAGGAAATCAAGTCCCGTCTCCCAGCTGCCGGCGTTGTCCAGGATATCCCGGACGAGCTGATGGATATCCGGCAGCTCTGCGCCTACCTTCAGGACCACCCGGCCATCCAGACAGTCTACGGCTGGACTTCCACCAACAAGATCCCTCACGAGACCGTCGGCAAGTATCTTCGATTCAGGAAGAGCCTCATCGACGCCTGGGAGGCCGCCGGGCGCCCGTATCAAGATGACACCACCGAGCAGGCTGCAGCAGCGTACGTCAACGGGAAGTTCCTGGATTCTATCTAGTATGGAAGGAAAACTCACCAAGGAGAACCTCCTTTCAAAGACCTGCTGGGGCTCCGACATCTACTCCCACATCCTCCGGCAGTACTACCCGGCCGACTTCCTGATGAAGGTTGCCGGCGACGACTGCGGCTGGTGCCGCAATCCGTGGGACAACTCCGCTCGCTCCCTGCATATCTGGATGGAGAAGATCGAAACCGGCGAGCGGAACCCGCGCCGCATCGCCTGTCATCACGACACCTCCGGACACATCCCCGACGGCAATGTCCTGGACTTCGCCTCGTTGTTCTACCAGAAGACCGGCCCTGAGTTGCTGCAGATCCTCAACGAGGAACTCTTCCTCCATCTTGGAGAAGTCCCTCAGACTGGCGTGATCTTCCAGACCGAATTCGCCTCCCAGCCCCGGTTCTCCTTTTTCCGGGCGCCGGTGGCCAACACCGTCCCCCACAAGCAGATCACCCTGCGGGACGCCTACAACTACATCATCGGCCACTATGCCCGCTCCCGGACGCTCGACCTCCGGCACATCAACGACATCCGCCGCGCCCGGCAGTTCAAGGCCGCCCGCTTCGACTACTGTACCTTCTCCGGAACATTCACCCTCCGGCGAGAGAACGCCCTCATCAAACACAGCGGCCTGCTCTGCCTCGACTTTGACCATCTGCAGGATGTTGAGGGCCTCTTCCACCGGCTCCTGCAGGACGAATACTTCGACACGCAGCTGCTCTTCCGCAGCCCCTCCGGCCACGGTCTCAAATGGATCATCCCTACCGACCTCTCGGAGTGCGGCCACACCGACTACTTCCGTTCCGTGGCCACCTACGTTCTCAAGACCTATGGGGTTGAGGTAGACCAGTCCGGCAAGGATGTCTGCCGCGCCTGCTTCCTCCCCTGGGACCCGGACGCCTACCTCAATCCGGTACTGCTCTGACGCCCATGGAGAAGAAAAAATTCAACCCCGCCGAGTGGCAGGAGGATCTCCCGGCCGCGACGACGAAGGAGCCGGCAGCTGAGGTGACACAGCCCCGCCGCCAGGCGCCGGCAAACGATGCCTGGACCGCTTCACTGGAAGACCAGATCGAACGCATCACCCAGCGCATCGAGGCGACCGCGACCGACATTACCGTCGGCTATGACCGCTGGCTTACCCTCGGCTTCGCCCTGGTGGACGCTCTCCGCGAGAACGGCCGGGACTACTTCCATCGGCTTTCCCGCTTCTACCCCGGCTACACCGAGCAAGAGTGTGACCTCCAGTATGACAAATGCCTCCGGTCCCACGGCTCCGGCATCACGTATAAGTCCTTCTTCCAACTGGCCAAGGAGGGCGGCATCTCCGTCAGTTTTCCCTCACAAACCCCGGAAACCTCAGTTCCCTCAAATGAGGTTTCCGAGGGAAATGAGGTTTCTGAGGGAAGTTCCGCTCCTGAGGAAATGCCGACATTCTCCCAGGAACTCTACGGCCATCTGCCCGGGCTCCTTGATGAAATTGCCCGTAACGCCAACTCCAATGCCGACGCCGACCTGCTCATCCTCGGGTCCCTCGTCAGCTTCTCTGCCTGCCTCCCGAAGATCTACGGCATCTATGCCGGCCGCCAGGTCTTCGCCAACCTTTTCCTCTTCGTCACGGCGCCGGCCTCCGCCGGCAAGGGGCGCCTCGCCCTATGCCGACGCCTGGTCCAGCCGATCCACGACCAGATGCGCGACCTATACCGCACGGAGATGGACGAGTACCGTGTCAACAAATCCCGCTACGAGGCCGCCAAGAAAAAGAATCCCGACCTGGAGCCACCGGCAGAACCGCCTCTGAAGATGCTCATCATCCCGGCCAATAGCTCTTCCACTTCCGTTTACCAGATCCTCTCTGACAACGGCGGCAACGGCTTGATGTTCGAGACCGAAGGCGACACGCTGGCCAACGTCTTCGCCTCCGACTACGGCAACTACTCCGACGGCTTCCGAAAGGCCTTCCACCACGAGCCCATCTCGTACACCCGGCGCAAAGACCGCGAATTCGTAGAACTCCTGCGGCCCCGGCTCGCGGCCGTCCTCTCCGGCACGCCCCGCCAGATCTCGGCGCTCATACCGGATGCTGAGAACGGCCTCTTCTCCCGATTCATCTTCTACTACATCGGTTTCAAACTCGAATGGATTGATGTCTTCGCCCGCACGGGCGACTCCACGCTGGAGGACATCTTCGACGACATCGGCTGGGGCTTCACCGACCTTTACCAGCATCTGGAGATGGAGCCCGAGATGGAGTTCCAACTCACTCCCGAACAGCAGCAGGCCTTCAATGCCTACTACACCACCACCCAGGCCGAGTACCACCTTCTCTTCGGCGACGATATCATCGCCTCGGTCCGGCGCCTGGGCCTGATCACGTTCCGCATCGCAATGGTGCTCTCCGCGCTCCGGCTTGCCGACACCGGCGCCCTGGGCAGCTGCATCCTCTGTGAGGATGAAGACTTCGAGTCCGCCATGGCCATCGCCCGCGTCCTCATCCGGCACACGGTCCGGGTCTATCAGGAACTCTCCAGCGATGAACTGACAAAACCGGCCGCCGAGCGCACCGAGCGCCAGCAGCAGTTCCTCTCCGCCCTGCCTCCGCAGTTCAGCACACAGACATTCCTGGAGTACGCCAAGCGCCTGGCCATCCCCCGCAAGACGGCCGAGCGCTACATCAAGACCTGGTGCGGCATCGGCTACATCCACCGCATCAAACAGGGCTTCTACGAGAAATCATCACAAACCCCTAAATCATAATACATCATGCGAATCCTTATTGACAATGGCCACGGAAGCAACACCCTTGGCAAACGCTCCCCCGACGGCTCCCTGCAGGAGTGGCACTACTCCCGCGAAATCGCCTGCGCCGTCGCCATGCAGCTCCGTCTGCGCGGTTACGACGCCCTGCTGCTCACGCCCGAGGACGAAGACACCTCTCTCAAAGAACGCGTCCTTCGCGCGAATCAACATTTTGAACGATACCGGACAGGCAATGTTATTCTGGTTTCCATCCATGTCAACGCCGCTGGGATGGGCGACAGATGGCTGGGCGCCCGTGGCTGGTGTGCCTACACCTCCAACGGCCACACCCGGGCCGACAAACTGGCCAGCTGTCTCTACCTGGCAGCGCAGAAGTACCTTCCCGACATGCACCTCCGGACGGATCACACCGACGGGGACCCGGACTACGAGAAAGACTTCTACATCTTGAAGAAAACCCTCATTCCGAGCGTCCTGACCGAGAATTTATTCATGGACAACCGCCAGGACTGCGAGTTCCTTCTCTCCGACGCCGGCCGCCGGGCCATCATCAATTTGCACGTGGACGGAATCATTGAATACATCCAAGCTCAGTAGTGTTTATTTGGAAAGGGACCGCCCGGCTCTGAACAAGCTGGGCGGTTTCTTATTCCCCATACGAATAAATATCAATAAAAAACAGTAAATTTGCTTGATACACTAAGCGAACCCCATATATGGACTTCAAAGAATACATCAAGGAGATAGACCGCCTGTACAGCGTCGGCAACACTACCGAACATAGTTTCAGAGGCGCATTAGGCTCATTTCTGCAAAGCCTTCTTAAGGACTATGTGGTCACCAATGAACCTCGACGTATTGACTGTGGTGCTCCTGATTACGTGATTACGCAGAAGAACCAACCTATAGCTTTCTTGGAGGCAAAGGACGTAAACGATTCGGATCTTGATGGCCGGAAAGAGCACAAAGAACAGTTCAACCGCTATAAGGAGTCGCTCAATCGTGTCATCTTCACGGACTATCTTGATTTTCATCTATACCTTGAAGGTGAATTCGTCGATTCAATTCGAATTGCAGAGACGCGAGGTGATCGAATCGTCGGGATTCCGGAGAATGAAGCCAAGTTCAATGAAATGATTATTGGACTGGCTACCGGTGGCCGACAGAGAATCACTTCCTCGGCTTCCCTTGCCCGTCAGATGGCAGCCAAAGCACATCTCTTAGCAGACGCCGTAAAAAGAACTATTCAATTAGACGGAGAAGACGGTTCAAGCGAAGTTTCCGGTCAATTGAGGGCTTTTCGCGAGGTTTTGATTCACGACCTAAAAGCAGATGAGTTTGCAGACATATATGCCCAGACAATTGTTTACGGCATGTTTACCGCTCGACTCAATGATACTACACCAGAGGACTTCTCCAGGCAAGAGGCAGCTGAACTCATACCGCGGTCCAATCCTTTCTTGCGTAGAATCTTCCAGTCCATCGCTGTTTATGACCTTGATGACAGCATCGCCTGGATTGTGGATGACCTGGCCGCAATGTTCGCAGCAACGGACGCAGAAAAGATTATGCGCAACTATGGCAGCAATAAGCGTCACAGCGACCCCATCGTCCACTTCTATGAGGATTTCCTTGCAGAGTACGACCCCAAATTGCGCAAGGCCCGAGGCGTGTGGTACACGCCAGCACCGGTTGTCAGATTCATCGTGAAATCTGTTGACGAGATTCTTCAGAATGAATTCGGATTGGCTCGTGGTCTTGCTGATGATAGCACGATTAAGGTTGACCGCGCCATTGAGCAGAGCAAAGACAAGCGTACTGCTGATGGTATGAAACACGAGTTAGTCGATGTCCCCAGGGTTCAAATACTTGATCCAGCAACGGGAACAGGAACGTTCCTGGCGGAGGTTATCCAGCAGATACGAGACAAATTTGACGGTCTAGAAGGGCTGTGGCCATCTTACGTTGAGAAGAATCTTATTCCACGTATTCATGGATTTGAGATCCTAATGGCGTCTTACACCATTGCCCATCTTAAGCTCTCATACACACTGAAGGAAACAGGTTATACGGGCCAGACGAATCAGCGTTTGAATGTCTTCCTGACAAACTCCTTGGAGGAAGCCAGTCCCAGGGAGAATAACCTTTTCGCAAGGTGGCTTTCAGATGAGGCAGATGCAGCATCTAGAGTCAAAACCGAGACTCCTATTATGATAGCCCTCGGTAATCCGCCTTACTCTGTTTCTTCTCAGAACAGCGGAAAATGGATTACAGATTTAGTTGCTGATTACAAGAATAATCTTGCTGAAAGGAATATTCAACCTCTCTCAGATGATTATATCAAATTCATCCGGCTCGGCCACTACTATATCGAGAAGAAGGGCGAGGGAATTCTTGCATTCATCTCTAATAATTCCTTCATTGATGGCATAATCCATCGTCAAATGAGGAAGAGTCTGTTGGACGAGTTTGATCAGATTTACATTCTCGACCTACACGGAAATAGCAGAAAGAATGAAATGGCTCCTGATGGGACAGAAGACAAGAATGTCTTTGATATTATGCAGGGAGTCAGCATCAACATCTTTATTAAAACAGGAAAGAAAGAAAAAGGGGCCTTAGCTGAAGTCTTTCATAGAGATCTGTACGGTTCCCGTGAATCAAAGTACGAATGGTTGAATTCTGCTTCTTTCCAATCTATCAAATGGAATCAGATTCATCTCTCTGCCCCATACTACTTCTTTGTACCGAAGGACTTTTCTTCTCAAGATGAATATGAAAAAGGGTTCAAGTTGGATGAATTGTTTGTGAACAACGTCAGTGGGATAAAAACTTCCAACGACACTGTTAACATTTGGGACTCCAAAGAGGAAGTTGAGGTCATGGTGGATGATCTTATGAATCTTCCGACGGAGGACTTCAGATCAAAGTACAATGCAGGAAAAGACACAAGAGACTGGAGCGTAGGACGTGCCTATCAAGACGTATTGGAGGCTAAAGAGACTGGAACGTTCAGAATTGAGCCGGTGCAATATCGTCCATTCGATACGAAATTCATCGTCTACACTGGGAAGACGAACGGAATCGTGGCCTGGCCACGATTCCGTTCGCTCGCTCCCATGTTGCACCCTCTGAATTCAGCGATTTGCACAATTCGAATCAATCGAGATTATCGTTTTACGATTGTTGCAGTAAACAAAATTGCCGATAAAACGCTTCTTTCATCAAAAGACGACATCAACATATTTCCCCTTTACAATACCGGCGAAGCCGGTCGAAATATGTTTGAGGATGGAGAACTTACACCCAACTTTAATCCTGAGATTGTTAGAATCATAGAGGAGCATCTTGGGGAGGAAGCCAAACCTCAGGAGGTATTCGATTACATTTATGCCATTCTTCATAGTCCGAAGTATAGAGAGAATTATAAGGAATTCCTTAAGATTGATTTTCCTCGGGTTCCGTATCCTGAGGACAAAGACAAGTATCGTCGGCTAGTCGTTCTTGGAGCAGAGTTGAGGAAGCTTCACCTTATGGAAGGAGCTCATAATTGGACATGTCATATCACGTTCCCAGTATCTGGAGAAAACAAGGTGGAAGGGATGAAGTACAAAGAAGACAAGGTTTTTATCAACGATTCCCAGTACTTTGGCAACGTGCCAGAATACGCATGGAATTTCTTTATCGGAGGATACCAACCAGCCCAGAAATGGCTAAAAGATCGTAAAGGGCAAACTCTTGACTACCAGGATATCCTTCATTATGGGCAAATTGTTCATGCGCTGGAGGAAACAGACAGACTCATGAAGGAAATAGACAAGATAATAACTGAATAATATGGAATTTATTGATTTCAAGTTACTTTATGGAGATTCCATAGCTGTAAGAAGAGATTACATAACACTTGTGAGGGAAATCTCTTCCATCACCCAAGATATGGTTAAACAACATCCATTTCTAAAGGGTGTGCCGCGCTGCACTGTGGTTGGACTATCGATTCCCCCTGGCGAACTGTTCTGTGTGGATTCGTATAGTACGATCATCGAGAAGTTGAAGTAGTTTTTAGTGCTTTCTTTTGTACTTATACTTCTTTTTGCTGCCATCTTTTTCATGGTGGCAGTCCCTTTTTGGCACCAAAAGAAAGAAGAAAACAACAAAAAGCTTCTCGACCTTGTAGAAAAGCTCAAGCCAGAGGTTGAGGCCGCATTCTCAGATATCAGTTCGTTCTATAATTTTGGTCACTACATCACTGAGTCTGAGCGTCTGTTGCTAGCTGACAAATATGCAGATCTCGAGATGTCTGTCCGAACGATTCTGCGCTCCAAGGCTCTGCCAGATTCGCAGGAGAACGATATCTTCCACCGCTTTGCAACGGCAATGTCGAACACGGCCTCTCACAAGAATTCCAACAATGAGCACTTCATCGAGAACCAGCTTAAAGACTGTGCCCAGTACTTCGACTCGGTCTTGGCATACCCGCTGGATCAGCAGCAACGTGAGGCAGTGGTTTCTCTGGAAGACAATGTCCTCGTTATTAGCAGTGCCGGCAGCGGCAAGACGATGACCACTGTCGGCAAGGTCAGGTATCTCATCGATGTGCAGCACGTCCCGGCCGAGAAGATCCTGCTGATAACCTTTACCCGGAAGGCTGCGGAATCCCTGTCTGAGCGTCTGGGCGAGAAGAAACTGAAATGCCGCACCTTCCACAAGCTGGCGCTGGACATCATCGGTGAAGCAACAGGAGAAAAGCCAACAATCACGCCTCCGGATTTCTCGCTGCAAGTCTATCATAAATTGATGGAGGGAAATCCTGATTTCAAGGCCTCCATCGCAGATTATATACTCCAGTCCCGCTACTCGATGCATGATCAGTTCGAATACACATCGATGGAGGACTATATGCTAGACCGCCAGAAGTATGGCATCCAGGCCTTCTTCAAAGATATGGACGGACGGCCGGTGTTCTGTAAATCTGACGAAGAGAGCAAAATATGTGATTTCCTGGGCTCACGGGGCATCAAATTCCGCTACGAAGAGAAGTATGAGGTCAGCACCGTGGATGCAGAATTCCGACAGTACTGCCCAGACTTCTCCATCTACATTGATGGGCCAGGCGACCAGCAGAAACGAGTCTATCTGGAGCACTTCGCCGTAAACGAATCTGGGCGGTGTCCATCCTGGTTTACACAGGAAGATGAAAACAAGTACCTGCAGGGGATAAACTGGAAGCGCAACTTGCATCATCAGTATGGTACAATCCTTCTGGAAACATCCAGCGCCGGTTTTCACCGGGGCGATGTCTTGCAGGACCTGTCTAAGCAGCTCCTGGATCTAGGTGCTGTTTTCACCAATGCTTCTAACCAACAAGTGTCTCGTGAGCTTGCCCGGCAGGAGGAGAACATCCTATCAATGCTCACCGCCTTCAATTTCCTGCTTAAATCTAAAGCGGCAACCATCGACAATATACGCCACAAGGTCAGCGATAAAGCAGACGCTATTACAATCAATACTATAGTGGCGCCATTCGTGAATGCTTACAGCAAAATGGAGGAGGAGACCGACCAAATTGATTTTACGGATGCGATCATTCGGGCAACAGAATTGTGCCTAGATGGCCACTGCCCTGACTACGATTACATTCTGGTCGATGAGTTCCAGGATATCTCGATGGACCGATACCGCTTCCTTCAGTCATTGAGACGCAAGTCTCCACTCACAAAGATCTTCTGCGTAGGTGATGACTGGCAATCCATCTACCGTTTTGCCGGCAGCGATATGGCCCTTTTCAAGCAATTCGAGGAGTTCTTTGGCTACACAAAGAAATGTCTGATGGAGACTACCTATCGGTTTGGAGAACCGGCCATAGCGGAATCCTCCAAGTTCATTTTGGCAAACCCGGAACAGGCTGTCAAGAACGTCCATTCCTTCAAGTGGGATGCAGAAACCAAGCTGGACTTCCTTTCAACGGATGGACGTGATGGCGTTGTCGAAACGGTGAAGTACCTGGCCGACCAGATTCCTGCAGACAAAGAAATTCTGCTGCTGGGACGATATGGCTTCGATGTCAATATCTTCAAGAACACAGAACTGGCGGTTCACGACACCAAAGACCGTGTTTATGTGACCTATGGCCGCCGCCAGATGAACTTTATGACAGTCCACCAATCCAAAGGCCTGGAATGCGACTACATCATCCTGCTGAACTGCAATGGTGGCACGATTGGATTTCCTTCACAAATCAGCGATAGTCCGGTGCTCAAGTATGTCCTGAGTGAGCCTGACGCATACGCTTTCAGCGAGGAACGCCGCGTCTTTTACGTGGGCATTACCCGGGCAAAGAAGCATACCTGGGTACTTTACGATATGAATAATCCTTCACCATTCGTGAAGGAGTTTGTGAAGACACTGGAGCCCGAGACGAAACCAGGCGTTGGTCTTCCGGAATCCGAGTTGTGCCCGAAGTGTCATTGCGGACGTATCAAGGTGGTCAAGAAAGGTGTCGCCGTGAATGGGAATCCCTACACAACTTATGCTTGTTCCAACGAGAAATACGGCTGTGATTATCTGGAGACCAAGTTTGTGAATCTCAACACAAGTCGACGTTATTCGAAAAAGTAGATATATTTGCACCGGCCCTCAGCGAAACTTGGTTTCACTTTGGACCCCGGCTGAGACTGATTTCCGTAAGGAGTCAGTTTCTTCTATTTTGCCCCCTGCAGCTCCAGTCTCCCCCATTTCGCCGCCCTCCGGTCCCAGGTGTGGACCCCATCGTTCCCGCCTCCCCGCCTCCACCTCTCCAGCCTCTCCCTCCCCCAGCAACTCCACCAGGTTTGGGTATAGGTCCAGGCCGATGATACTCTCCAG
>LXOW01158197.1_pt1 | contig 13533 bp, 12 predicted proteins | sample 1368591 | NCBI WGS metagenome assembly LXOW01 (sample SAMN04884650, study PRJNA319009) | bovine gut metagenome | isolation source: Cow rumen | host: Bos taurus | place: Italy: Legnaro (PD) | collected 2014-07-09
AGTTAATTGCTGCGCAATACCGCGGTCGCGCTAGAGTTTTGCAAGCAAAACTCTTTGTTCTTCTATAGCAATACTGGTTTCCCTAAGAGTATATGATAAAAAAGGAGAGAGTGAAAATGGTAAACTTTAAAGAAGACGAAGCATTAAAAACATTAAATCATTCCTGCGCTCACGTATTGGCACAGGCAGTAAAGCATTTGTATCCAAATGCAAAGTTCTGGGTTGGACCAGTTGTAAATGAAGGATTTTACTACGACATTGATCTTGGAGAAGAAGTAGTTCATGATGAAGATTTAGCAAAAATCGAAAAGGAAATGAAGAAAGTTTGCAAATCTGGTAAAAAGATTATCCGTCGTGAGATGTCTAAAGCAGATGCTTTAGAATTTTTCAAGGATGATGAGTACAAGCTTGACTTAATCTCTGGTTTGGATGACGGTGAGATTACTGTATACGATCAGGGAGACTTTACAGATTTGTGTAGAGGACCTCATGTTGACAATGTAAAGCTTTGTAGAAACTTTAAGCTTATCAAACATTCCGGTGTATATTGGAAAGGTGATGCAAAGAACAAAGTTCTTCAAAGAATCTACGGTGTATGTTTCGAAACTCCTGAGGAGTTAGAGGCTCATTTACAGTTGTTAGAAGAGGCAAAAGAAAGAGATCACAGAAAAATAGGAAAAGACATGCAGCTATTTATGGTTGACGATTTGATTGGTAGAGGTCTTCCAATGTTCTTACCAAAGGGATACACAGTATGGCAGGAACTTGAAAACTACATCAAAGAAAAAGAAAGAAAACTTGGATATTTGCACGTAATGACACCATGTGTAGGTACCGTTAATCTTTACAAGACTTCAGGACACTGGGATCACTACAAGGAAAACATGTTCCCGGCTATGGAAGTAGAAGGAGAGTCATTTGTACTTCGTCCAATGAACTGTCCACACCACATGATGATTTATGCAAATAAGATGCATTCATACAAAGACCTTCCAATCCGTATCGGTGAGATTGCCCATGACTTCCGTTTTGAGGCATCAGGAACACTTAAGGGTATCGAAAGAGGAAGACATTTCTGCCAGAACGATGCTCACTTATTTGTAACACCAGAGCAGATTAAGGACGAGTTTAAGAAAGTAGTAGATTTAATCTTTGACGTATACAAAGATTTCAACATCACAGATTACCGTTGTGTATTATCTCTTAGAGATCCAGAAGATACAGAGAAATACCATCAGGATGATGATATGTGGAACATGGCTGAGGATGCTCTTCGTGATGTAATGAACGATATCGGAATTCCTTACACAGAAGAAATTGGTGAGGCAGCATTCTACGGACCAAAACTTGACGTTAACGTTAAGCCGGCAGTAGGAAATGAATACACATTGTCAACATGTCAGTTAGACTTCTGCTTACCTGCAAAATTCGAATTGGGTTATGTGGCAAGCGACAGTACAAAGAAGACACCAGTTGTTCTTCATAGAGCTATTCTTGGTTCTTTGGACCGTTTCATGGCTTACATTCTTGAGGAGACAAAGGGAAATCTTCCACTTTGGTTAGCACCTACACAGGTAAAAGTATTGCCTGTTAAGAATGATGATGAAGCATTGTTGGCATATTCAAAAGAAGTATTTAAACTTCTTGATGATGAAAATGTCAGAGTTGAGCTTGATGACCGTTCAGAAAAGCTTGGCTACCGTATGCGTGAAGGTCAGTTACAGAAAGTTCCTTATCTTTTAGTTCTTGGAAACAATGAGATGAATGATGGAACTGTAACATACAGATTGCACGGAAAACAGGAAACAACAACAGTTTCAAAAGAAGAGTTTGCAAAACTTGTAAAAGAGCAGATTGTAAGTAAAGCATTTGTATCGTAAAAGGCGGTTTTTATGGATAAATATGAAGTGAAAAAAGTGGAAGGAGCGCTAAATGGAACCGTAGTCGTTCCAGGTTCGAAGAGTATGACAAACCGTGCACTTTTGTTGGCGGCTTTGTCCAATGAAAAGAGTATTCTAAGAGGCGTATTGTTTAGCGATGATTCCAGACATTTTTTAGATAGTTTAGTAAGTCTTGGATTTGACCTTACCATAAACGAAAAAGAAAAAACAGTAGAACTTCAGGGTACCGGAGGAAAGATACCAAAAAATAAAGCAACCATCAATGTAGGAAGTGCGGGCACAGCTGCCCGCTTTCTTACAGCCATGCTTGCATTGTCTGACGGTGAGTACGAAATCCAGTGTTCAACACAGATGGAAAAACGTCCCATGGAAGAACTTATAAATGTTCTTCAAAGCATGGGAGCTGAGTTTACATATCTTAAAGAAGCCGGACATTTGCCTGTTAAAGTAAAGGGAAATGGTGGAGTCTGCAAAGATATTGATATGGATATCAGCAAAAGTACCCAGTTTTTAAGTGCCATGCTGATGGTGACACCTGTGACGGACAGTGGATGTAATATTCGCATTACCAGTGATAAAAAAGAAGGTTCATACATCAGTATTACTATCAATATGCTAAAGAGTTTTGGCGTGGAAGTAGTATTTGACGGTGAAACCTATCATGTGGCAGGAAAACAGAATTTAAGCCTTGGGGATTATTACATTGAGCCGGATGTTTCGGCAGCCTGCTATTTCTATGCAATGGCAGCGCTTACCGGCGGTGAGATTACGGTGAAAAATGTATTTTGGACATCTGTGCAGGGGGACATGAAGTTTTTGAAAGTATTAGAACAGATGGGATGTACCGTGACGGAAGAAGTGGAAGGCATCACAGTAACGGGACCGGAAGAGGGAACTTTAAAAGGTGTGGATATCAATATGAATGACTTTTCAGATCAGGCACTTACTTTGGCGGCACTTGCGCCATATGCTACCACAGATACGGTGATTCGAAATGTAGGACATATCCGCGGGCAGGAGTGCAACCGTATGGCTGCCATTGTAAATGAATTATCTAAATGCGGCGTTCCTTGTATTGAGCAGGGAGATGACATATTTATCACACCGGCTAAGCCTCAGGCAGCAGAGATAGAGACTTACGAAGATCACAGAGTTGCCATGTCATTTACCATGTTAGGTTTAAAGGCAGATGGCATTATTATTGATAATCCACTTTGTTGTCGAAAAACATTTGAGGATTATTATGAAGTATTGGAAGGACTGTTAAAACAATAAATATAATGTTGGGAAGAAAGATTGACTTTGATTTCTCAAAATAAAAAACAACATAGCCTGTTTGACTATGTTGTTTTTTGCCTTTGGGGCATAGGGTATGTTAATTTGTTACGATGATAATTTATTTTGTCAATGCAGCATTATTGCCGACTTTCCATGTGTAGTTTGAAGGACTATACTTTGTTTCTCCATTGTATTTATATTTTGCTACAACATAAATGTAGTAAGTCCCTTTGATAGCTTTTCCTTTGAAGGATTTCAATTTTATGGAATTTGTTTTGGAAGAAGTTGATTTAATTTTCTTGTATCCATTGTTATGATGTTTAGAAACATAAACATCATAACCTGCGTTTGCTCCGGTTTTTTCCCAGGTTGCAGTCAATAGCTTCTTTTTCCCTACTTTTTTTATGGCAGATTTTTTAATATTTGGGGCTCCGAAGATTATAAAAGAAGCCCATTCTCCATATTCTAGTTTATTCACGTCGTTTTGGTAACCTACCTGACGGATATATGCAGTATATAACTGCTTTTTCTTTGTAACAAAATTATAGTTATTTGTAATAATTTTTTTGTTAACTACAGTGTTTCCTTTTGCGTCTTTAATGACTACCTCATGGTAAAAATCAGATGCATCCTGAGATTCCCAGAAAAAATGACAGGAAATTTTTTGAAAACAGTCATAGTACATATCACGTAGTGTTACCTGGGTTAATTTAGTATATCCAAATATTTCATAATTACAATAATCAGAGCTATCGTCTCCGTTGGACAATACGAAACGATAACGTCGTCCTGGTTCCAAATTAGTGACTGTGTATGAATCACAACTGCTAGGAAGGTTTGTGATTTCCTGAACGGTTTTTTCGGATAATGAGTCCGTGTTGACAACTTTAACGAGCAATGTCATGGAGCTGGTGCAGTTGGTAGTCCAGGTCAGAGTTATGGTGTTAGTTGTTGCGTTTGTAACTGATAGAAGAGAGATGTACGAGTCATTGTCATCATAATAATCGTCATCATAATAATCGTCATCAGATGCTGTAAATGTTGATGCATTCGCGTGAATCCCATTGTATGGTAATGATGTGAAAAGCATACAATGTGTCATGGCGATGGCAGTTACTGCCGATAATAGTTTTCTTTTTTTCATTTAATTATCCTCCTTGAAAAATCATGTTCTCGAAATTTACATTTTTCGAGATTGTAATAATGTACATTTGGTACATAACATTGTCATTATAGCATAAAAATAATAGAAATCTACATAATAAAAGAAAAAAATATGAAAAAAATGAGAAAAAATGAGAAAATAGTTGAATGATATCATTAGGTGAAATATAATACAATGGTAACAACTGTGTAATATAATAATATGGAAAGGATGAAAGAAACGAATGGAACAACAGTATGTTGAGTTTTTAAGGTCTGATTCAATGATTTTAACCTATGAAATTATTGTTTTAGTTGTACTTGTAGTTGCGTGCATATTGTTAAGCACAAGAAAAAAACGCAGAAACATGGTGTTAGAAAAGAAAAAAGAGCAGCGGGAGTGGAAACAGTTACAAGAAGCGCTTAAGAATGAGAGAAAGGAATAAAAATGGGATTTGTAGTATCAGTTTATTCAATGGTTTCGTTTAAGGAATTTATACTTCCTTCCATCAATAACTCTGACTATGAAATAACTTTGAGAAGCAGTGAGTTTAAGCTTCACTCAGATATTCAGATAAAGTTAGAAATTATGAAGGGTGAATGGAAGGTTAAATGGGACAGCACTTATTCCGGAGTGGAAAAGAGCGGAAGGGTGCTTGAACCGGATTTAGTTATTAATCTAGAAACAAGATATGGAGAAAAATTATCAATTATTTCAAAGTATGTGGAAGCAAATTTTCATACATACAAAAAGTTTAGTCTTCGAAACATTAGCCAGATTACAATCGGTAAGGAGACAAATAACACAATCTGCTATGACTTTTTAGGTATGGTATCAAGAAGCCATGCGCAGTTGGTACGTTCACAACGTGGCTTCCAATTAGTGAATGGCGGTAAGAATGGTAGTTATGTGAATTCTGTCAGAGTTGATGGAACGGTTGAGCTGCCATTTGGAGCATTTATCAATATTATGGGTCTTCATATGGTGTATTTGGGAGATGTGTTAGCTGTTGATGTAGAAGGTAGCAAAGCATACATTAATGACAACGTGTTGCAGCCGTATGTAAATGAAAGTGAGAATGGAACTGTCAAATTGTCAGGTGCTCCAAAAATGTCTAATGGACCGACAATGTACCATAGAGCTCCTCGAAACTATGAAAAAGTTGAGGAAGAACACATTACAATTGAAGCTCCGCCGGAAAAAGTATATCAGAATAAGACAAGCCTGATAATGTCTCTGGGACCTTCTATCGGTATGGTGATTCCGATGATGCTTGGTTATTCGGTAATGGCATATGCACAAAAGGTATCCGGTGGCGGTAGTTCCATGCTTATGATGGCATCTGGTATGATTATGATGTTAGGTTCTGCTATTTTTAGCGTAATATGGGCATTTGTACAGATGCGGAGTGACAGAAAACGTGTTAAAGAAGAAAATGAAGAACGGTTTAATGCCTATGGTCAGTATCTGATTGAACAAAAAAATGAGATTGAAACCTTATACAAAGAGACTATTAGAAAGTGCGAGGAAACATATCCAAGCGCCGGTGTCTGCCTTTCATATAATGAGAGCACCGGCGGTTTATGGAACAGAAACTATACCCATGATGACTTTTTAGCGCAGAGACTCGGTATAGGAGAAAAGCCTTTTCAGTGTACGATTGAGGTTCCAAAGAAGGGATTTAGTATCCGTAAAGATGATTTGAAAGAACAACCTGCACTCATCAGGGATAATTTTAAAACATTGTTTAATGTGCCAATTACCGTTGATTTGTTTGCAAAAAAAATGATTGGTATCGTTGGTGGTGAGAGCAGAAGAAATGCAATTGAGATTGCTAAGGTATTAAGTGTTCAACTTGCAGCAAACAACTGTTATACAGATGTGAAACTTGTTTACATTTATAACAATGAGACTTCGGAAGATCACGGACAGTGGGAGTTTGCCAAGTGGCTTCCTCATACATGGTCAGAGGATAAAAATACCAGATATGTGGCAGCTTCAAAAGAAGATTTGTCAGAAGTTATTTATGAGCTGACAAAGGTTATGAGAAGTCGTGAGGATACGGAAAATTATTATTCAGAGGATTCTATTGCAAAACCTTACTATATTGTTTTTGTATCAGATACTGCATTGTTGGAAGGTCAAAGTTTTGTAAAATACATGAACAGCAAGGATAACAGATTGGGATTGACGACAGTGTTATTGGCGGATCGTCATGAAAAATTACCAAATGAATGTGAATTCATTATTGAAAATTCTGCTAACTTTAAGGGAATGTATGATGTGTACCAGTCTCGAAAAGAGCGCCAGGTAATACAGTTTGACGCAGTTTCCAATGAACAGCTAAACAGTTTTGCAAGACATTTAGCATCATTACATGTACCTGAGACAGAAGAAGGTGGAGAAATTCCAAATGCTATTACATTCTTTGATATGTATAATATTAATCGTATCGAAGATTATCCGGTAAAAGAAATGTGGGCAAAATGTCGTACCTATGAAAATATTAAAGGTATGCTTGGTGTCCGTTCCGGTGGTGCTCCATCATATTTGGATGTCCATGAAAAATACCATGGTCCTCACGGACTTGTGGCGGGAACAACAGGTTCCGGTAAATCAGAAACATTACAGACTTACATTTTGTCTCTGGCAATCAATTACAGCCCGGATGATGTGGGATTTTTCGTAATCGATTATAAGGGTGGTGGTATGGCCAACTTATTTGATGGACTTCCACATTTGATCGGTTCGATTTCCAACTTGTCAGGAAACCAGGTAAAACGTGCCATGGTTTCCATTAAGAGCGAAAACAAGAGAAGACAGAGAGTCTTCTCGGAAAATGGTGTTAACAACATTAATCTTTATACAAAATTGTACAAAAATGGTGAGGCTAGTCTGCCGGTTCCACATATGTTTATTATTATCGATGAGTTTGCGGAATTAAAGAGAGAAGAGCCTGAGTTCATGAAGGAATTGATTTCGGTTGCACAGGTAGGACGAAGTCTTGGTGTGCATCTGATTTTGGCGACACAGAAGCCAAGTGGTACAGTAGACGACAACATCTGGAGTAACTCGAAATTCAGACTTTGTCTTCGGGTACAGGATAAGGGCGACAGTAGAGATATGCTTCACAAAGAGGATGCTGCCTTTATTACACAGGCAGGACGTGGATATCTTCAGGTTGGTAATGATGAACTTTACGAGTTGTTCCAGTCAGGTTTCTCGGGAGCAGTATATTCTGAAAATATGGTTGTTACAACAAAAGATGTTGCAAAGATGGTTTCTCTTCCAGGCAAGATTGAGATGACCGGTAACAGTGTAAAACAATCCCAAAAGGTTCATGCGGAAATTCTTTGGATCAATACATTGTGTGAGTGTATGCAAAGTGCATTGCAGATGGCATCTCAGGAGAATACCGTAGATGTGAATGATGTGGAAAACAAAGTAAATAATCTTGTAGAAGCAATGTATGATGTGTTTGTGGAAAAGAAGATTGATTATCCGGTTAGTGAATTTAATACCGCTCGTCTGAAAGATTTTATCGAAGCATATGGTGCAGTATTAAGTAATGGAAATCAGGGAGATCTTTCAAGAAATATTCTTGAATATGCAACTTCAAACAAAATTAAAATGCCGGAAGCAAAAGAAAAAACACAGTTGGATGTTACGATTGAGTATTTAGCAAAAGTTGCGATAGAAAATGGCTATACCCACGACATTCAGTTGTGGATGCCGGTTCTTCCAGAAAAATTGTATATGGATGAATTTGAAGAGTTTAGAAACTTTGCATTTGATGGTTCCAGCTGGAAAAACAGCCGCAACGGAAAACTTGAGATATTGATTGGTAAAGCAGATGATCCGGAAAATCAGAACCAGATGGCTGTAATGTATGACTTCCTTGCAAAGGGACATTTAGCAATTATGGGAACTATTGTTACTGGGCGAAGTACATTTGCGCAAACTATTGTGTATAGTTTGATACAGAGATATACACNNAGGCATTAGGCGCCTTTGAGCAGGCTCCGCATGTTGGTGGCGTAGTGTTCGAAGAAGATACGGAAAAAGTTGTAAAGCTTATGACTATGTTAGATTTCATGATCACAGAGAGAAAGAAAATCTTAAGAGGTGGTAATTATAAGCAGTATGTTGAGGCAAATGGACCAAAAATACCGGCAGTTGTCGTAATATTTGACAATATGTCAGCCTTTAGAGAAAAGACCGATTTTGCTTATGATGACTTTTTGATACGATTGTCAAAAGAAGGAACCAGTCTTGGTATTTATTTGGTTGTTACCGGTCAGAGCTTTAGCATGGCGGATATTCATACAAGAATTGGAGAAAACATTGAGACATGTTTCCCATTAAGTTATCCGGAGCGATATGCATATATGGATTTCCTTCATACGGCACAGTTTGATATTATGCCGGAAAATGGAATAAAAGGTCGAGGATTGTGTGTATTTGAGGACCGTATTCTTGAATATCAGGTTGCATTGTCTGTGGAAGCAGAAAATGATTACGAAAGAGCGGAAAAACTGAAAGAAATCTCTGAGAATATGAGAAATGTATGGAGTGGCGCGGTTGCCAGACCAATTCCGATGTTACCTGAAAAGGCAGTGTATTCTGAATATTCTGCATTACCATTGTATCGTTCACAGATTGATGAAAGCTCATTGATACCTGTTGGATACGATATGGTTAGTGCAGCTTCCTTCAGCCTTGATATGAGAGAGTTCTTCTGTTATCTGATTACCGGAGCACCTCGAACAGGAAAAACAAATTTTATGCGCGTGTTCCTGCAATCAGTATTGAAAAAGGATGCCGATATATGTATTATTGATAATGGCAAAAAAGAATTGTTAATTTATGAGCAAAAAGAAAATGTTACTTATTTAGACAATGAAGATGCTGTATTAGAATACTTTGGTTCAGAGCTGACACCTAAATTTACTGCCAGAAATAAGAAAAAATGGGCATTGATTGGTGAGGAAAAAGAAGAAGATGAGATTATGGATATTATGCTGAAGGAAGAGAGACCATTGTTCATCTTTATTACCGATTTGCTTGAGTTTGCGAAAATGGCATATGAATCAGAAGCAGGTATTTCTAGTTTTATGGAGAATTTAACAGAAAAAGGTTCTTTACACAATATTTACTTTGTGGGAGAAGTTTCTCTTAACAAAATTGCTGATGTCAGATATTACACGATGTTCCAGAATTTTGCGTCTTATCAGACAGGTATTCATTTTGGCGGTAAGACAGACGAAAATCCAGTAATGCAATTTGAGTATCTGGAATACAAAGAGATTTCTCAAAAGCAGCCGGTTGGTGTGGGTATGATTCCAGGGGACCGTAGTTACGATGGTGTAAAGAAAATAATGGTACCGATGGCCAGAAAATAGGAGGAACTTAGATATGATTATGGTTGATATACGTGTGCCGGCATTGGATGACAGTTATGATTTTTTACTGGATGAAAATACACCGGTAGATAAGATATTGATGGAAGTTATTGAGATGATTTCCAAAAAACATCATACGAATACAAAATTAGATGTGGATGATTTTTTATTGTATGATTGTAAAAAGGCGAAGCAACTGGAACGCATGTCATCTTTGTATGAGGCAGGAATAAAAGATGGTGATTGTTTACTTTTGGTTTAATTTTTACAAAACACATGTTAATTTTTTCAATNNGGAGTGGAAATCATGAAATATGAAATGGATACAGTACGGCTGGAAGCCTCTGTAAAGAAAATCGATACGAAAATTTCAGAGATTGAGACGGACAAGGAGCTTCTTGGTAACATTGTGAACAAAATAAAAGCAAACTGGTCAGGTGCTGCTTTTCTGGAATTTGAAAAATCAATAACCAAAGAGAGAAAACAACTTGAGCGTTTGTTGCAACAATTAAAACAGCTTCAGGAATATCACATGACAGCGATTGACCAATATGAAAAATGTGAAAAAAGGATTTCCGGATGGTTGAAAGAAATCTAAAGGAGGATGTGTTATGGCAGTTTCTTTTTCGATATCGACGGAGAGTGTGAGAGAACAAATCAGAAGCATGTCAGAAGTTTCGACACATATTGAAATGTCACATAAGGTCTTGCTTCGGGAGATGGCTCTTATTGATAAGTACTGGAAGGGAAATTCCGCAGAAATCAGTGCAGAGTTGTTTCAATGTATTGATGAACCGTTGGAAAATAATATAAAACAATTGCAAGGGTATCCTGGGATGATTTTAAAAGTTATGATACAGTGTGAAGAGAGAGAACGGGAAAGCACCAGGAAAATTTCCGGTGCTCTCAATGGCTCTGTAATAAAGTAAAGGAGGTTAGAATGGAAAAGTTAAAATCCTACCAAAAAGAAGTGTGGATATCTGCAGAAAAAGAGCTTGCTCAACTGGAAAAGAGCCTTCAAAATGAAATAAATCACATTCAGTATCTGGAAGAAAAATTTTCAAATGATGTGTGGAACGGAGGCAATGCAGAGACATGTAAAAGTATGGTGGGTAAGTATAAAAGCGATATGGAATTGTGCAAAAACTGTATCAAAGAATACAGGATATTTATAACAAATACAATTGCCAGTGAAGGCGTAGCAGATGAAAAAGAATTACAAAAATTGATACAATTACAACAAAATAAAAGGAGTGTTTAGTTATGGCAGGAGTAGTTAAAGTTAATACAGGAGACATGACAAATATTATTAATAAGCTAAAAAATGATGTTCAGGCATTACAGACTTGTGTAAGCGAGATGAGCAGTGTTTCAAGAAATCTTGGTAATACGTGGACTGGTCCAAGTCATGATGCTTATGAAGAGGCGATGAGAAACGATTTGATAGCAATTGGAAAATTTATCAATGAAGTTCGTGAGTATATTCGTGCTATTGATGAAAATGGAATGGCATATGAGGAAGATAAAAACAATTTTGTAGCTATGTTCAACGAGAGAAATTATAGTCGTTGATAATGAACTGAGGGTTAGAGCAATCTAACCCTTTTCGTGCGCTTTCAAGTGAACTGAAATATATTGCAATAGGAAGGAAAAAGTATTATGAAATTATGGAAAAAAATAAGCATGCATCTTGTAATTGTATGTATTATGATTTGCAATCTGGTGCCAATGAAGCNNCTGATACGGAAGGGAAACAAGTGGCAGATGTGAAAAATGGTATCGTTGAAATTCAGTCGGGAATTGAAGACGAAAACGGAAATTTTTATAAGATAAAAAGTTGTAGTGGATTTTTAGTTTCTAATACATCTGATGGTGTATACATTGCAACTAATTATAATGGGATAACGTTATCCGATAATAAAAAGAAGAAGTTTGCAAAAAAGAATAAGATTAAATTTGATAATGAAGGTGATTTAGAAACAAAAATCCGACTTATTGTGGAAAGCGATGTAGAGTCCGCATTGGAAATCAAGTTTAAAAGTGAAGATGAAAATTTTGCAGTTTTGGAAGCTGGTAACATATTAAGGGAGAGAACTGCACTTGCTTTGGAAAATCAGGATGAAGTTGTCATTGGTGATGAAGTATATGCGTTAGGATTTGCAGAACAGGATGCAGAAGTAATTACATATACGTCTGAAAATGTGCAAATCAGAGCAGGACGGTTGGAGGACAATGCTGCAAAGATTGGGAGAAATAAGTATCTTCAGCATTCCGCACAGCTTGATAAGGAAATTAACGGTGGTGCTTTGGTTTCCGCACAGGGTTATGTAATTGGATTAAATGATATAGATATTACAAAAGAAGATGATGATTGGTTTTATGCAGTACCTATTTCCCGAATCATCAGTTTTTTGGATAACTACGGAATATATTATGTGAATCACCAGATTAACGAAAGTTATGAGCGCCTAGAAGAAGTTTATAACCGATGTGTGTCTGAATATGAATCAGACAATTATAAAGAGCAGTCAAAACAAGCGTTAGAAGGAGCCCTAAACAATGCGGAGGGATATATTGCATTTAATGATAATTACTCTGCAGAACAGTTTAATCGGGTAGCTGTCGATTTAAAAAATGCAGAGTTAGAGTTGGTCAAAACGACACCAAAAATCAGATATTTACAGATTATTGTTGGCATTTTTATTTTTGGATTTTTTATATGGTTGCTTGTAATATTATTTACAGGAGATAAAAATGTAAAGAAAAACAAGAACAATTTTCAACGAAATAAAGCAAATATGAATGTTAATGGATTTGGGAATAATGGTCCAAAATCTGTACCACAAGGACAAATGCCATATCCACCACAGGGAAATGGAAACGTTTTGATGGGCGGAATGCAACAAAATCCAATGCAACAAAACCCTATGCCAATGCCGCAAAATCCTATTAACAATGGTTTTATGCAGCCGGAGTATGATGATAACCGGACGGTTATGTTGCAGTCAAGTTCAAAGTCTGTCAATAGTTTTTCTGGAACACTGATTCGGGAAAAAACAGGTATGAATTATTCAATATGTAAAGCACAGACATTAATCGGAAAGAAACAGGGAGCGGTAGATATTGTAATTCCTGACAATGTGGCAATCAGTCGTACCCATGCTAAAATTGTCAATGACAATGGCAGATATTTCATTTTTGATATGAACTCTGCTAACGGTACTTTTGTAAATGGAAGAGCAGTTGATCAATCGGGTGCGATGTTAAATTCCGGAGATCAGATTTTATTGGCAGATGAAACGTTCAGGTTTCAAATGTAGATAAGGGGGATATATGTTTTTTTATGTAGATACAGAAAAAATAGAAGAATATGGTGGAATACAAAAAGCAAGCGGAATGCAGGTGCTTCAAAAAACTCAAAAGTTAGAGCAGATTAATCAAAAAATGTTTGGGGAAACTTCTATGGGAGCATTAGATTTTATGATTAAGACATTTTCTGATGACTTGGCAAGGGAAATGAAAGAAACAGGACAATATGGTGCAAAACTTGGAAATACTATGCTGCGGGCGGCAAGAGCTTACGAGGAAACAGAGGATGATGTTTCAAAGAAGAAACCAATATTGGAGGAAGAAACGTAAAATATTACAAAATAAATGTTATTTATTACATTTTGTTGACTAATGTGAAAAATGTGTTATAATTCAAAATGTAATCAATGAGGAACACATGGAAAGAGAAGCAAATGTGTCATTTATTACAAAATATATGTTAATTTTTACATATATTAAGATACTGTTAATAAGGTGA
>LXOW01089402.1_pt1 | contig 13529 bp, 15 predicted proteins | sample 1368591 | NCBI WGS metagenome assembly LXOW01 (sample SAMN04884650, study PRJNA319009) | bovine gut metagenome | isolation source: Cow rumen | host: Bos taurus | place: Italy: Legnaro (PD) | collected 2014-07-09
TCATCGGTCTGGGTGCTGAGAACTGCGCTGACAAGGAGAAGGGTGCTTTCACTGGTGAGGTAAGTGCCGAGATGGTAAAGAGCACTGGTGCTCAGTACGTGATCCTGGGTCACTCAGAGCGTCGTGAGTACTACAAGGAGACTCCTGAGATCCTGAAGGAGAAGGTGCTGCTGGCTCAGAAGAACGATCTGAAGGTGATCTTCTGTATCGGTGAGAGTCTGGAAGAGCGCGAGGCTGGCAAGCAGAACGAGGTTGTTAAGGCCGAGCTCGAGGGTTCTGTATTCAACCTCTCTGAGGAGGACTTCCGCAAGATCGTTATCGCCTACGAGCCCATCTGGGCCATCGGTACTGGTAAGACCGCTACCGCTGAGCAGGCTGAGGAGATTCACGCTTACATCCGTTCAATCATTGCCGAGAAGTACGGTCAGGCTGTAGCTGATGACACTACTATTCTGTATGGTGGCAGCTGCAAGGCTAGCAACGCTCCTGAGCTGTTTGCTAAGCCCGACATCGACGGCGGTCTGATTGGTGGTGCTTCACTGAAGGCTGCTGACTTCAAGGGTATCATCGACGCTTGGAAGAAGTAAGAACAGTGAAACAATTACTCATTACCATCGCATTGTGTATCGGCTGCATCACGGCAGCCGATGCACAATCGACTTTCACTGAGCGTTTGCAGAAGAGCAAAACGGGTGAAGGCAAAATCAGCGTGACCCAGGACAAGAGCATTGACGCGCTTGTCAATGGACCATCGATTGTTACCAAACAACCAGAAAAAATTAAACCTGAACAGAAAGACAAGGTGGACACACCTAAGGAGAAGGCTGTCCCCAAGGAGAAAGTCACTCCCAAGGAGAACGAGGCACAGGCCATCGTAGTGACTCCTGACACCTCCGAAGTACACAAGAAGGTGATGAAGGGAATGAAAATCAATGGCTACCGTGTTCAGGTGTTTGCGGGAGGCAACTCACGCAACGACAGACTGAAGGCTGAGCGCACAGGCGAGGACATGAAGAGCTTATTCCCAAGTGAGCCGATCTATGTACACTTCTACTCCCCCAGGTGGATCTGCCGTATGGGCAACTACCGCACTTACGAGGAGGCACATGAGGTGTTGCAGAAAGTCAAGCAGCTGGGCTACAATTCAGCCATCATCGTCAAAGGAAAAATCACCGTACAATATCAATGAGTTACGAGACAGAGTATTATTCCGGCTATGAGCCCCAATATCGTGAGGGACTTGAAGAACTGGCCAACCACTACAAGGAGATTCTCACCCTGCTGGGCGAAGATACAGATCGCGAGGGACTGCTGAAGACTCCTATGCGTGTGGCCAAGGCGATGCAGGTGCTCACACGCGGCTACCAGATGGATGCCCACAAGGTGCTCACCGATGCTCTCTTCAAGGAGGACTACTCGCAGATGGTGATTGTAAAAGACATCGACTTCTTCTCCCTCTGCGAGCATCACATGCTACCCTTTTACGGCAAAGCTCATGTGGCTTATATCCCCAACGGCTACATCACAGGTCTCTCGAAGATTGCCCGTGTGGTCGATATCTATGCCCACCGCCTGCAGGTGCAGGAGCGCATGACACAACAGATCAAGGACTGCATCCAGGACACCCTCAAGCCCCTCGGCGTGATGGTCGTGGTCGAAGCCAAGCACATGTGCATGCAGATGCGTGGCATCGAGAAACAGAATGCCATCACCACCACCAGCGACTTCAGCGGCGCCTTCAACCAGGCCAAGACACGACAGGAATTCATGAACCTCATACATAACAATCAAACTTGATAAGATATGCTGAATATCAAACGCAGAGAAAGAAGAATCAACTACGGAGACGGCGAGAAGAATTTTTTCCAGAAACTCCTCAGCAGTAAAAGCGGACGTATCATCTTCGCAATCAGCGTCCTCATTATCATTCTCTTGTTCGTCTATATCTCGGCACCCACCAAGAATGAGATGACCAGAGTGATGTCAGACAACGTGTTGCAGTGTATAGAAGACAACAACAGATACAAGGGAGACGCCATTGATGACTTTGTCCACAACCTCGGATACTCGTTCACTGATGCCGATACAACCAACATCGCCCCTGAGGTGATCGAAACCTACCACAAGTACAACGAACTTGTGCCGCATCGTCACCTCTTCTACTCCACCGCATACATCCACAACAACCTGCACCCAGATGGTGTCCGCGTTGGTGTGGGTTTTCTCGGCTTCGTCCTCTCAACGGTACAATATAAAGATCTGCTACTCGATGTGGGGCCTGTACACAAAGGTTATGAGCAAAAGCTCCTTGATCCAGCAGAAATCAAAGAGGCCGATCTCGGCATAAATCCCAATGTGACGGAATATCATTACATGCGTAATCCAGAAGACTAAATGCGCATCATCGTTTCTCAGGAGATAGAAAGCGTATGCCCCAACTTTGTGGGTGCAGCCGTCGAGGCACAGGTGGTCAACTCCACCTATAACGCTGTCTTGTGGGACGAGATACATGCGATAGAACAACGTTTTCGTTCAGAGCTCACCACAGAGAGCCTCAAAGAACTATCTGGCATCGCTGCCACGCGTCGCGTCTATAAAGCCTGTGGCAAAGACCCCTCGCGCTATCGGCCTGCCAGCGAACAACTCATCCGTCGGATGCTACAGGGGAAGGAACTCTATCAGATCGACACCCTTGTCGATCTTGTTAACCTCGCCAGCATCGCTTATGGCTACAGCATCGGCGGCTTCGACGCTGACAAGTTCGTAGGCGATACACTCACTCTTGGTGTGGGGCGTGAAGGCGAGCCCTATGAAGGGATCGGACGTGGCATGCTCAACATCGCAGGACTGCCCGTCTATCGTGATGCCCAGGGCGGTGTCGGCACCCCCACCAGCGACAACGAGCGTACGAAGATGACGCTCCAGACCACCCACCTCGTCGTGCTCATCAACGGCTACGACGGCCAGGAAGAACGCGTGCTCGCCAATGCCCGCTTCATCCAGGAACTGCTAAGCAAATATTGCCAGAGCGACGGAGGGTCCGTCATGCTCTACAGATAAATTAAAAACCAACTGAATATGACTAACGACTTGAAACTGCGCATCGGTATCATCGGTGCCGGATGGATTGCCGAAAAGGCAGCCATCACCCTCAACGGCCTCACCACTTGTGAGTGCTATGCCATTGCCTCCCGTTCTCAGGAAAAGGCCGACGCCTTTGCAGCCAAATGGAATGTTGCAAAGGCCTACGGTTCTTACGCCCAGCTCATCGCCGATCCGGATGTGGATCTCATCTATGTGGCTACCCCTCACTCCCATCACTACGACGTGACGCGTGATGCCCTGATGGCCGACAAACCCTGTCTCGTAGAGAAAGCCTTCATGGCCAACTGGAAACAGGCGAAAGCCATCGTCGATCTCGCCCGTGAGCGGAAGGTATTCCTTGCCGAAGCCATCTGGACGCGTTATCAACCTACCGTCACCATCGTGCGCGATCTCATCAGCAGTGGTCGCATCGGCACACCCCGTCTGCTCACAGCCACCCTCGGCTACTCGATGGGTGAAAAGCCACGTATCATGCGTGCAGACCTCTGTGGTGGTGCCCTACTCGACCTTGGCGTCTATGCCCTCAACTTCGTGCGGATGTTCTTCCCTGCTGACATCGTCAACATGGAGAGCCAATGCGTGAAAAGTCAGACGGGTATGGATCTCACCAACGCCATCAGCCTCGTTCTCAGCGACGGTATGCTCTGTAACCTCCAGTCGAGTGCCGCCTGCGTAGGCGATAATATCGGCGTCATTGCAGGAACGGATGGCAACCTCATCATCGACAATATCAACAATCCCCAGAAGATCACCGTCAATACCCACAACCGCGAGTTTGTCGAGGATATCCACGTGCCCAAGCAGATCACTGGCTACGAATACCAGTTCCTCGCTTGTCGCCAGGCCCTCATCGACGGTCTTCTGGAACCACGGGAGATGCCCCTCGACGAGACCCTTTACATCATGCAGCTGATGGACGGTTTCCGTCAGAAATGGGGTGTCCGCTATCCGATGGATGACTTCTAAAATAAAATATGGTATCAACGATCACCATCCGAAAAAGCCTCATTGGAATTCTGTTGCTGACAGCGCTGATGATGACTGGATGCGGGGGAGGGAAACAGCCGAAAGCCTACTCCAGCCAGCTCACCAGCTCTGACAGCATGTCGATCCAGATGGGCAAATATACGTTGCTAAGATACCACAGCGACCGTCTGGGTTTCGATATCAACTATCCCTCGTTCCTCTACCGTCAGGAACTGCCTGACGACGCTGGCCTGCAGGAACTGTTTATGATGGATGACATCTCAGTATCCTTCATGGTTGATTCCCTCAACAACATGTACCGCACCTCTGGACAGGTCATGATGGCGATGGGAGCTGATCTGGTGGATGTAGGTGATGACTACTCCATTCACGAAGGCCAGGACGAGAAATGGGAATACTACAGCAAGGTGATCAGCAGCGACAGTCTGCGACAGGTCACGATCATCTTGCGCTACGATCCAGATCATTCAGAAGCCATGGAACCCATCAGAGAATGGGTTCGCGACTTCCATATCCTTAAATAAACAGAGAGATTATGAGTACAGAATCAATCATCAGACCTGCAACCCAGGCAAACCGTTTCTACGAAGGCGATCCCCAGAGACTGAGTGAGGAGGTAGGCAGCTTCCTGGCCAGATACAAGGAGGACAACAGCGATCAGGATGTGGCAGCGCTCATCGTGCCCCATGCTGGCTATTATTACTCAGGTAATGTGGCGGCAAAGGCTTTCAAGCAGCTGAGCCCAGAACGGAAATACAAACGCATCTTCCTGTTAGGTCCGAGTCATCATGCATGGCTCGACGGTGCTTCAGTGGATGCAAAGGCCGATTTCTATGCCACACCATTAGGTAACGTAAGGGTAGATAAGGAGACGTCCCAGGCACTGATAGAGGCCGACAACGTATTCTCCTACAAGGAGGATGTCCACACGCAAGAGCACTGTTTAGAGGTGCAGCTACCCTTCCTGCAGAAGCGGTTGGGTAAGGTGCCGCCCATCGTGCCGATCATCATCGCCACCAACGACTTCGGACGTCTGAAGCAGATGGCAATGGTACTGAGACCTTATTTCAACAAGGAGAACCTTTTCGTGATCAGCAGCGACTTCTCACACTATCCCTGTTATGAGGATGCCATCAGCATTGACGGGATGACAGGCAAGGCTATTGAGAGCGGCAACGTGAGAGAGCTGATTTCCACTGTGGAGACAAATGCGGCAACGGGGTTCAGAGGGTTGGCAACAAGTGCCTGCGGACTGTTCGCCATCGTGACGCTTATGCTGATGCTTGACAACAGCTATGAGGTAAAGCACCTGCTCTACCAGAATTCTGGCGACATCGACGAACAGGGTCGTGACCGCGTGGTGGGCTATCATGCCTTTGCCATTGTGAGGAAAACAGATCAATATGGCGATGACTTTCTGTTGACAGACGAGGATAAGCAACAGCTGAAACAGATTGCTGCTGATAGCATCAAAGCGCACTTCGATGGCAAGAAACTGGATTCTTCACTTTTCACTTCTCACTCCTCACTTCTTAGGAAGTGCGGCGCGTTTGTGTCACTACATAAGAACGGACGACTGAGGGGCTGTATCGGCCACTTCGGCGAGGATGTGCCCCTGCATGAGATTGTGGCAGAGATGGCAAGGGCAGCCGCCTTTGAGGATCCAAGATTCCTGAACGTGACACGTGAGGAGTTTGACGACCTAGAGATTGAAATCTCCGTACTCACGCCAATGCGACGCATCTACAGTCTCGATGAGTTTGAGCTCCACCGTCATGGCATCTATATCCGCAAGGGCTTCAGCAGTGGTACCTATCTGCCTCAGGTGGCTGACGAGGTGAACTGGACGAAGGAGGAGTTTGTGAGTCATTGCTCACAGGACAAAGCGGGTCTGGGCTGGGACGGTTGGAAAGAGGCTGAACTCTACGTCTATGAAGCGATCGTATTCTGATGCGACGTATAGATATCATCCAAGGTCTTCGTATCGGCATTCCCATTGCTTTAGGTTACTTTGCCGTTGCCTTCTCGCTGGGCATCATCGCCAAGCAGGCGGGACTGACAGTTGCCATCGGCTTCGTGAGCAGTTTCTTCACCCGTGCCTCAGCTGGCGAATATGGTGTCTATACACTTGTGGCTGCTCAGGCAGCCTACGTAGAAATCGTGGCAATGTGTCTGGTGGTGAATCTGCGTTATATGCTGATGAGTGCCGCCCTCTCCCAGAAAATAGCACCTGGCACCTCGTGGGTTCACAGGGTATTGATGGCCTGCTGTGTCACTGACGAGATCTTCGGCATATCCATCTCCCGTCTGGGCTACTGCCCACCTGCTTACACCTATTCTGCTGCCCTTATCTCCACCCTGTTTTGGGCATCGGGCTGTGCGGCTGGCATTGTGGCTGGTGGTATGTTGCCCATCAACATTGTTGCAGCCCTGAGTGTGGCACTCTATGGTATGTTCCTCGCTATTATCATGCCCCCTGCCCGCGACGACCGTTATGTGCTTTATGCTGTCATAGCCAGTTTCGTGCTGAGTGGTGCCTGCAGCATCGCCCCCTTGGTAAGCAACTGGAGCAGTGGCACGCGAACCATCGTCCTCACCGTTCTGATTTCGGCAGTTGTCGCCTGGCTAAAACCTGTAAAAGTGGAGGAAGCCCATGGACAAGCATAGCATCATCATCTGCATCCTGTTGGCTATCATCACCACGAACCTGATTCGTGTGGTACCGATGCTGTTGATCAAAGGTCAGATCAGCAACCGCTTCCTGCGCAGCTTCCTTTATTACGTGCCCTATGTCACGCTGGCCGTCATGACCTTCCCCAGCATGATCCAGACCACCTTATCACCCTTGTCAGGCACCGTAGCCCTGATTGTCGGCATCATAGCAGCCTGGCGCCGAATAGGCCTTTTCCCCGTCGCTGCCATCTGCTGTGCCATCGTCTATCTGATGGACACACTGGTACTTTGACATGCATCATTTCTCACAAAGCCAATACTCCGAACAGCCTTTTGAATGATTATTTGGTTTTCTGGGTTCTCTTACGACATAATTCAGCCACATATTCCCTAATCTNNAACTCCGACAAGAATCTGGCTAATTCTTTGGAATCAGCCCAAAATCGCCATACCTTTGCACTGTCGAAAGGAAACAACGACAACAGAGATAAGAATAAAAAATAAGTATAACAATTAAAATATTAAGGTTATGATTAAGAAGGTTTTATTGATAGAGACGACACTGGTAAGTGCATTTATCGCAGCATTTTTTTCTATTGCTTCTATTTCAAAGAGTAATCAGGACACCTTAGCAAGTAATGACACACAGACGAGCGTTCAGAGCGCAGCACACGCTTCAACCTCATCTCACAGTATATACAAATTAGGCGGAGTTTATCCTGAACCTTAAAAAACTGATTGATTAATTAAAGGAGGAGAGCAAACGCTCTCCTTTATTTTTGCATGATAAACTTGCTATTTTCATAAATAATCACTAATTTTGCGGTCATAAATATTGTGATTATGAGATATTACCAACAATTAGAAGATGGTAAGGTAGAGTGTCAGGTCTGTCCCCACCACTGCAAGATAGCAGCGGGCAAGACGGGCATTTGTGGTAGTCGCAAGAACCATCAGGGGGTGCTGATAAGCGAGGTGTATGGGAAACCCTGTGCCCTCGCCATCGACCCCATCGAGAAAAAACCGCTCTACCATTTCCACCCTGGCACCACCTGTCTGTCACTTGCCTGTACGGGGTGTAACTTCCGTTGTCTGAACTGTCAGAACCACGACATCTCACAAGCAATGCCTGACCAAGTACCCAACTATGAACTGCAACCAGAGGCACTGATTGAACTCTGCCAGAAGCACCATTGCCCTGGTATCGCCTACACCTATACGGAGCCTCTAACTTATATAGAATATGTAATCGACACAGCACGACTGGCGCACGAGGCTGGACTGTGGAATATCCTCGTGACAGCAGGCTATGTCTGTCAGGAACCACTCGCTGATCTGTTGCCCTATCTCGATGCGGCGAACATCGACCTGAAATCGTTCAGCGACGAAATCTACCAACGGGTGAGTGGTGGGCATCTCGAACCTGTGCTACAGACCATCCTCGCCATGCGCGATGCAGGGGTGTGGATCGAATTGACAAACCTCGTGATTCCTGGAGTGAATGATGATATGGAGATGATCGGCAGGATGTGCCAGTGGATGATGGACAACGGCCTCAGCGAAGCCCCGCTACATTTCAGTCGTTTCTTCCCACGTTATAAGATGAGCCAGCTGGAGCCGACACCCGTCGCTACCCTCAAACAAGCCCAGCGTATCGCACAGGAAACAGGCATCCGGCATGTGTATTTAGGAAACGTATAATAAAAAAGTGAGAAACCTCTCGATTTCTCACCTTTCTGTCGGGATTACTGGACTCGAACCAGCGACCTCGCGCCCCCCAGACGTGTNNAATGCTTAGCACTGACTCTTCGTCGAATGCGGGTGCAAAGGTAAGCATTTCTCATGAATCTGCCAAATTTTTAACCAACTTTTTTCTTTTAAGTTATAATATCCTAATTTAAAGGGTGGATTTTTGCTTATACCGATTATTATAAGTAACTTTGCATTCGCAAAACTGAATCATGTAAATGGAACAATATAGACTTACGGCACCACAACGGCTTGACGCTACCGTCGAGCTGCCTGCCTCTAAGAGCATATCCAACAGGGCACTGATCATTTACGCACTCAGCGGGGGCACTTATCTGCCTGATAATCTCAGTGACTGCGACGATACGAATGTGATCATCAAGGCACTCAAGGAGATGCCTGAGGAGATTGATATCATGGCTGCAGGAACGGCCATGCGTTTTATGACAGCCTATCTGAGTGTGGTGCCTAACGGTACACATGTACTGACAGGCACGGAGCGCATGAAGCATCGACCGATCGGTATCCTTGTGGATGCCCTGCGTCTGTTGGGTGCCGACATCTCGTATGTGGGCGAAGAAGGTTATCCCCCACTCCGCATCAGTGGTAAGCAACTGGAAGGCGGCTTGTTGGAGATACCTGGCAACGTGAGCTCGCAGTATATCTCTGCCCTGCTGATGATCGGACCCAGTCTGAAGAAGGGTCTGACCCTGAGGCTCACAGGCCATATCATCTCAAGACCCTACATCGACCTGACGCTGTGGACCATGCGTGAGTTTGGCGCAGAAGTTGACTGGACAGCCCCAGACACCATCTCCGTGAATCCCAAACCCTATCAAGGACGTCCTTATTTCATTGAGAACGACTGGAGTGGTGCCAGCTACTGGTATGAGATTATGGCACTGACACAGGACAAGGAGGCCAAAATCAGACTGTCAGGTCTGATGGACGGCTCGAAACAAGGCGACTCTGTGACGAGATATATTTTCAGTCTGTTGGGCGTGAAGAATAAGTTTGAGACCAAAAAGGTGGGCATCCCCCAGACGGTGACAGTGGCGAAGAACGGCCGTTGCGTATCGAAGTTAGAATATGACTTCGTGAACTCGCCCGATCTGGCACAGACATTCGTCGTGACCTGTGCCGCCAAAGGCATCCCCTTCCATTTTACAGGGCTCTCCACTCTGAAAATCAAGGAGACAGATCGTATCAAGGCGCTGAAGAAGGAGATGCGCAAACTGGGGTTCGTGCTGAAGGATGTCAACGACAGTGAACTGATCTGGGACGGTGAGCGTTGTGAGCCTGATTTCGAACAGGGCATCGACACCTACGAGGATCACCGTATGGCACTCTCAATAGCGCCCTTCGCCTGTATTCACCCAGGACTGATCATCAACAATCCACAGGTCGTGACGAAGTCGTACCCCCATTTCTGGGACGACCTGAAGAAAGCTGGATTCACCATCGAAGTGAGAAGTTAGAATTTAGAATTAAGAGAGAGTTATGAGTTTTGCAATCGTCTGCATCGGTATGATTGTGGCCATCGGCGTGATAGCCGCCATCGCCTCCCACTTCGACAAGGGTGACGACAAGATCACCGTAGCCCACGACTGCGCCACCTGTACCGCTGCCCAGGAGGGCGACTGCAAGATACATTGTCTGATAGAGGAGAAAAAACGCAAGGAGGCTGAAAGCCAAGGAGGCACATGCATAGGAGATGGCACATAGCACTGATCGCAATCTTCGCAGCAGCCGCCATCGGTTGTTCGACCAAGAAAAATACCACCGCCTCACGCCGATGGCATGCATTTAATGCGCGTTATAACACCTATTTCAATGGTTCGCAGGCCTTTATCGAGGGAAACCTGGAGAAGGAGAAAGGGCATCAGGACAACTTTACGGAGATGTTGCCCCTTTACCCTGTGGGCAAACGTGAGAGCCGAGAAATCGGCAAAAGTCTGTACGACCGTGCCATCGAGAAGAGTGAGAAAGCCATCCGCCAACATAGTATCAAGACCAAACCAGAGTGGAAAAAAGACCGTCGAAAGACTGCCAAGGATCGTGAGTGGTTAGGGCGCAGAGAGTATAATCCCTTCCTCTGGAGAGCGTGGCTATTGTTGGGCAAGGCGCAGTTTCAAGAGGGTGCCTTCGAGGAGGCTGCTGCCACCTTTACCTATATGACCCGTCTCTACCATACCCAACCTCTACAGAACGGACTCGCCAGAGCTTGGCTCGCCAAATGCTATACGGAGTTAGGATGGCTATACGATGCTGAGGACGTAATCCGCAATATGAGTCGTGACTCGATGGACTTCAGGGCGGTGAAGGATTGGGATTACACCTATGCGAACTATTATATCGCCCAGCGCGACTACGAGAAGGCTGTGCCATATCTGAGAAAGGTGATCAGACATGAAAGGCGAAGTGTGCAACGTGCCAGAGAGTGGTATCTGATGGGACAGATAGAAGCTCAGTTAGGGCATCGCGAAAAGGCCTACGAGGCTTATCAGCACGTCATCAGGAACCACCCACCTTACCAAATGGAGTTTAATGCCCGCATCGCCCAGACAGAGGTGATGCCCCAAGGCAGTAAGCAGAAGATCAGCAAACTGAGACGGATGGCACGCAACGATAATAACAAAGAGTATCTGGATCAGGTGTATTACGCTATCGGCAATGTGTATCTGACGGAGCGCGACACGATGCAGGCGATAGCTGCCTATGAGAAGGGTAACCAAAAGTCCGTGAGACATGGGATCGAGAAGGGTGTGCTGCTGCTGACATTAGGCAACCTCTATTGGGACAAGGAGCGTTATAACGACGCCCAGCGCTGTTACGGCGAGGCCATCGGCCTCTTGGATAAGGAACGGCCTGACTACGAGACATTAGCCCTGCGCTCGAAAGTGCTCGACGAACTCGTGCCCTATACGGACGCCATCCATCTGCAGGACTCGCTATTGCTGTTGTCGGAGATGCCAGAGGCCGACCGTCTGAAGGCCATCAACCGCGTGATCGACGCCCTGAAGAAAAAGGAGAAGGAAGAGCGCGACGCCCTGTTGGCTGAGGAAGCCGAACAACGGCAGATTGAGCAGGCGGACTTCGAGCAGGCGGACTTCATGCAAAGACAACCACAGCCGCTACCGCCTACACCACAAGGGATGCAACAGGGTAACGGACAGTGGTATTTCTATAATCCCTTAGCTGTGAGTCAGGGAAAAATGACATTCCAAAGACAATGGGGTAAGCGAGAAAATAAGGACAACTGGCAGCGCAGCAATCAGACGGTGGTGGATCTGGCAGAGCCAGCGAAACTCATCGAGCCGGCAGATTCCCTGGAACACATAGATATTATTGAAGATATAGAGAATTTTGATAATCTAGAAAATCTAGACAGACCAGATAGTTTAGAGCAGCTAGAAGAGCCTGCCCAGCCTGCCGTGCTGGATCCGCATGAGCCTGCCTACTATTTAGCACAGATACCCTTCACGGCAGAGCAGAAGGATGCTGCCCATGAGATCCTGAAGGATGCCCTCTTCCATGCAGGCATCATCTTCAAGGATAAACTCGACAACCTGCGCCTCGGCGAGAAGTATCTCGTAAGGCTCACCCAAGACTATCCTGACTACCCACTGTTGGATGAAGCCTGGTATCACCTGTTCCTGTTGTATTCACGACAGGGGAAGACACTTCAGGCCACGAACTGTCTGAGCCGACTGCAGACCGACTTCCCTCAAAGCGAATGGACCATCCTGCTCTCAGACCCCTACTTCAAGGAGAATGCCCGTTTCGGCGAACATATCGAGGACTCGCTCTATGCCGCCACCTACGAAGCCTTTAAGACAGACAGAGCAGACATCGTGAAGCACAATGTGAAGCTCTCGGAGGAGCGATTCCCATTAGGGGCAAACCGTGCGAAGTTCCTCTTCATCGACGGTATGACCCATCTGAACGAAGGTGACGGAGACGGTTGTCTGGAACGTCTCAAACAGGTGGTGGAGCAATACCCTGAGAGTGAGGTGAGCGAACTGGCTGGTATGATCATCAAGGGTGTGCAGGAGGGGCGCCGACTCTATGGTGGTAAGTTTGACATCGGAGAGGTATGGTCGCGAAGAGATATCACGATGCTGGCAGACTCGACGAAAGCCGACACGCTGAGTGCGGCACGCGACGAACGTTTTTTGTTTATCCTCGCCTACGAGCCTGACTCCGTGAATGAGAACCAGCTGCTGTTTGAGATGGCACGCTATAACTTCACGAACTTCCTCGTACGTAGCTTCGACATCACCATCGACGAAGATGAGGGGATGCACCGTATGCACATCAGCGGGTTCTTGAGCTATGACGAGGCAATGCAGTATNNTTCAGCTACGACGACTACCAACAGTTCTATGAGGACACCTTCGTGCCGATGAAGATCAGTGAACAAAAACTGCTGATAGAACCAGCGGAGATAGAACTGCCTGATGCCGAGGATATTGACGTGCCTTCAGAGCAGGGAACAGAACAGGAGGACAACGATGATCTGTTCCCCAGCGAGAGACCTCAGCCGAAGGTGCAGGATTTTGAATTTGGAGATGACTTCTGGTAATATTTAACATTAAAGATTAATGACGAACGGATTGTTACTTTGGGTGGATGATGAGATCGAGCTGTTGAAGGCGCACCTGCTTTTCTTGGAGAAGAAGGGCTATGAGGTNNAGCGAGGAGGAGAACATCATGGAACAGGCCATCGGACAGAAGATTGCCGACTACCTGATCAAACCCGTGAACCCCAATCAGATCCTGCTGGCGCTGAAGAAAAACATCCACCGCAGGGAGATCGAGACAGAGGTGACACAAAGTCAATATCAGCAAAACTTCCAACAGATAGCCATGCAGATTCTCGACTGTCAGACATGGAAGGACTGGGCAGATGTTTACAAGCGACTCGTGCATTGGGAACTGGAGCTGAGTGCTACTGACAGTAACATGACGGAGATGCTGCAGATGCAGAAGGAGGATGCGAACAACGGCTTTGC
>LXOW01023895.1_pt1 | contig 13526 bp, 15 predicted proteins | sample 1368591 | NCBI WGS metagenome assembly LXOW01 (sample SAMN04884650, study PRJNA319009) | bovine gut metagenome | isolation source: Cow rumen | host: Bos taurus | place: Italy: Legnaro (PD) | collected 2014-07-09
ACATGTGTATAAGAGACAGAAGCCAAAGAGAGAGAAATGAAGCAGCGGGAGTACGAACTTCAGCAGCAAAAAGTATTAGAAGAAGAAAACAAAGAGAGAGAATGTAAGAACGACCTTATTCTTAAGCGGATTGGTGAGTTGAAACAAAGGGTAATGCTCGTGAAGAATTTTGAGGAATTGAATAAGTGCATAACCGAGTTAGAGGAACTTGAAACGGCTTTGGATAAAGAATCATTTACTCCTAAACAATCGGAGTTGTATCGCTCATTAAGCAGTGCCTATACTGAAATCACATCTGAAAAGATGCAAAAATTTCAGCGTGAGGCAGATGTTAAATATAATGAGGAAGTCGCAAAAATTTGTAAAAAGAGTTTTGATGAGTTTAAAGAAAATACAAAGAAGTACAAAAAAGTTGATAACAATTTCAGGATTGCTTTTCGCGATTTTTACTTAATTGATAGTAGTCGGTTGTTTGTGGATACACAAATGCTGTATTCGCATGTATATTCATATATTTTCTCAAAACTTTCAGATGACGAGAAATTTAATCTCGTATCATTTGCATTAAACATCAAAAAATAATAATATGTCAATTGCAGAAAGAATACGAGCCGCTCAAATCTCTGTTCATAGAGCCCAATCATATACAGCAAACGCTGTAATTTCGCCTATGGTAACTCTGACTGCGATTTCTACCGTACGCAGAACGACTTACCTGAACATCAAACTTGATAGAGGATTAAGTCAGATTTATGGTAAGACATATGCTAAAAATCAAAAGATTGCGCACATTCTTAATAAAATCAATCCCGGCTACAGAGATGACGGACTATCTCAATCTGCCATCAATGGAGCATGGAAAGCCGAGAAATTAGAACTGGAACTTGGAGGAAAAGGAAGTGCAAAGTGGACACCTGCACAAAAAAAAGAAATCCTGAAGACGGGCCGAGTAAAAGGAGTAGAAGCGCATCATCAAAAGAGTGTCAAATACCATTCTGAAGAACAAGCGAATCCAGATAATATTAAATTTTACAAAACACGTGAGGAACATTTGCTGGAAGGGCACAAAGGTGATTTCAAAAATGAATCAGATGCCCCGATGTACGATCGTCGCAAGAGGCTAATCAGCACGAAACGAAAAAGTGTTATAAAANNGGATTAAAGTTTGTAATTGAAATGATTAAATCAAACAGAAATCCGGAAGATGTTAAAAACGCAAGAAATTTAGCTTTGAGAGAAGGGGCAGAAACGGCTGGATATGCCTTATTAAGTTATGGATTAGTAAAATTGTCTGTGATTGGAGGCAAACGAGCGATGGAATTAATTGGCCTTAAACTTTCTACTAATGCGATGAAATGGGTTGAAGGAAGCATTGCCGCGGTTGTTGCAGCAATAGCCGTAGGAGCGATTACCTATTTCAAGTTACGAAGAATGGGATACGGAAGAAAAGACGCCTTAAAAGAAGCAGGAAAGGCATCAGGGGTTTCTTTTGCTATTGCCATGATTTCTTTGTTTTTTTCAATCAACGCTGGTATGTCTTGGGCTATCGGATTCAACGTAATTATTGCTATTGGTTCTGTATCATTAGCCATATATGCTGCCGTGCGTGAGAAACAACTGGCAGAACGACTACAAACATATACTATACAAGAAATAGCGAAACGCTGTTTACCTATAGCTGCATAATACTTTTTTCCATGTCCAAACTACAAAAATTCCTATATCTCATTGACCTTATGGAGCGTCGTGGACCGATGAGCCTCATGGAAATAAACAAGCTCCCTTTTTCTCTTTTTTGGGTGGAATGTGGGGCTCTCACTATCGCTAAGGCTCACGCGACTGCGGGCACAGCCCTTGTATAACGTTTTCTCCTTGCGTTACGCTCTCCCCACCATGAACAGCCTATGGCTTGGTTCACGTCGGGGAGCCCATTTGACTGGGTTCAAGCCGAGACACATTCGCAAAACAAAATCAGCAACCGTAAAGGCTGCTGATTTGTGTTTTGGGTGGAATGTGGGGCTCGCACGGCGCATAGCGGCGATCGCAGCGAGTGTAACGAGCAAGCATACGGCGCTAAAAGCGCAGATCGTTCGAGCGCAGCGAGATAAGAACCTGGGTTTAAGAGCCCGCTCATCCACCGATTTTTGTGTTGTAGCCTAATCCGTAAGGATATTAGCAGTCAGAACGGACGTATGGGAAGTTTGCTTACAAATACGGCCGGGCTTACTGATAATGCGTACCGCAGGTACAGGCTACAAGACAAAAAAAGACATCCCGAAGGATGTCTGATGGGTGGAATGTGGGGCTCGAACCCACGACACTCGGAACCACAATCCGATGCTCTGCCAACTGAGCTAAGACCACCATGTCGCGTTCGGCAAATCACGCTTCCGGATGTCGCTTTGCGCCATAAAGCGCGCGATTGCCTCCGCTGTTCGAATGACAAACTTGCGTTTCTCATTCGGGCTTTCGTTGTTTCCAGCCGAAAAGCGGGTGCAAAGATAGTGTATTTTTTTGACATTTGCAAATATTTCAGCGAAAAAATGTGCTATGCCAGACATTATCGCATATTTGCAATATCGAACATGCAAATCAATAGTCAATCATCCGTTCACGGCGGATGGTGCGGCGCAGACCCTTGCGTATGTTCGCCCACAAGACATGGCGCGCGTACGCAGGTGCGTACTGATTTAAGAAACGCGCATGGGCGAAGCGTCCCTGCAAGGTGATGATCTTCCTCCGCCAGACAGGCAGCCGCTTGGCTCGTTCACGTTCGTCGTAACGGTCCTTGCCGCCCAGTTCGTACTCCTTGACGCGGCATTGGCCTTCATCTAGAACGCGAAGCAGAAAGGCTTCGCTGTTAGACCGGCTGCGCTCAATGGCTGCATCACTCAAAGCGAGAGGCAGAGTTATGCCGGTGACATACTGCACGACATAGGCGACGAGGTGCCAGGCCTCCATGAGGCGGAAACGGCGGAGGTGGGTCAGCAGGTATTCGTCGTAGCGTTTTTTCCTGTCATCGGGCAGCGGCAGGTAGTCGCGCTGGACGAGCAAAGCGATGTCCAGTACCTGCTTGAGCGGCATGCCCGAATCGCAGAAATGCTCCCACATGTGCAGGAAGACAAACAACAGGTTGAACGGCTCGGACGGCGTGCGAATCAGTCCGTCGAGGGCAAACGGCGCATCTTCGGCGGCGTTGCCGGCGGCTGAGGTGAGTGCAGGGACCTCAAGCGTTTGCCAGTACGCATCCTCTTCGGGCGTAGGAAAATCCATCGCCACGCGGTGCAACTCGATAGCGTTGCCGTCCGGAAAAACGATGCCGTAGTGCTTGAGTTCCTCATACTCCTCGTCATGGTGGATGGCTTCGGGGAACGCCTCGCGCAGTGCCTTGCAGCCGGCGTGGTAGTTGGCTATGCCCACCCAGATATCGGCATCGCCCCAACTGCGCAGGTAGGGTTTGGGATAGAGGTCCGCCAGTCCGAAACCTTTGAGCAGCACAGGTTCGATGCCAGCCTTGCGGAGCGCTTCGACCGCCGCCTTGATACGCGGCAGCCAGATGGTCTGCTGCTGCATCTGGTAGAGGCACACCTGTTTCATCTGCATTGCCAACGCCTTGTCGGGCGCCTGACCGGCAGGCAGACGCAGCGCAGCGTCATACACGAGCGGTTCGACACCGTGGATACGCGCCAGACGCACCAACTGCTGCCAGTCGGGTACGACAGGCAGCGCCCTACTCTCGCCCCGCACAGCGTTACGCAGCAAGGTAAGCAGGTTATCGTAGTCTGACAGGTTCATAGGGAGTTATTCGGGCGTGTTGTCCGCCATCGTTTCGGATGCCGACGAGGAGACAGTCACGTGCTTGGCGATACGTTTCTGGCGTTTCTGCCAGCGTTCGCGTGCGTACTGCTGCATGTCGGTGATGACATCGTTCTCGTCGATGATCTCAAAGCCGAAGATAGTTTCGATGATATCCTCGAGCGTGATGATACCCTGGAAGCATCCGTACTCGTCGATGACGAGGGCTATCTGGCTCTTCTGCTTGAGCATGGCGTCGAAGATGTCGGAGATGGACGTGTCCTCGTTGAAGAACGGAAGCGAACGCTTGATGTCGCCGAGCCTGGTGTCAAAATGGTCTTCCGCGAGGTCCTCGAGCGCATCGTCACGCAGCACGTAGCCGGTGATGAACTCCGGGCTCTCGGCATAGACGGGGATACGCGAGAAATGGTCGTAGGCATCGCTGTCGTAGTACTCGCGGAGCGTCATCTTCTCCGGTGCGATAGCCGCCACCACGCGCGGCGTCATGACCTCAAAGGCCTTGATCTCGTCCAGACGGATGATGTTCTGGATAATCTTGTTCTCGTCCTGCTCGATGACACCTTCCTCCTCGCCGACATTGGCCATGGCGCTCACCTCCTCACGGGAGACGGTGTTGTCACCCATATCGTCCTTGTCGCGGAACGTCTTGGTCAGGTAATGCACGAGCAGCACAAACGGGAACATAACCACGATGAGCATGCGTATCGTATAGGCGGTGAAGGTCATGAGCGACTTCCAGTAGGTGGTGCCGATGGTCTTGGGAACAATCTCGGCAAAGATAAGGATAAGCAGCGTAACGACGGCGCTGACCAGTCCTACCCAGGCATTGCCGAACACGAGCGTGGCCTGCATGCCTATGCCCACCGAACCGACGGTGTTGGCGATGGTGTTGAGCGAGAGGATGGCTGCCAGCGGACGCTCGGTGTCGAGCTTGTACTTCTTCATCAGTACGGCGGCTTTGTCGCCTTCATCCTCACGAAGCGAGATGTAAGAGAGTGTGGTGGTCATCAGCACGGATTCCAGCGTGGAGCATAGAAACGATACCAGCAGTGTGATGACAAGAAATAGTAGTAATAGTCCCATATAGTGATGCCGCGGTCCCGTAGGTCAGGCATATCGGATACAAAGATAGTATAAATTTTCCATATTTGCAAGAATATTCGTCAAAAAATATTACAAAACGCACAAAAATCGCAGAAAAGAGAACTAATCTTGCATTTGTATTTGTAAAATTAAGGAAAAAGTAGTAACTTTGTAGTTGAAAATTAAAAATCGTGCAATCTTCAAATCTTGCACGGCTTTAGCCGATCGTTCGAGGCTTTAGCCGAGATAAGCATACGGCGAAGCAGATCGTTCGAGGCTTTAGCCGAGATAAGAAATTATGAAATCTTCAAATCTTGAAATCTTGAATAGGAGTCCCTGGTTCTGGGTGCCGACCTTGTATTTTGCGGAAGGTGTACCGTTCTTTATCGTAACCAGTATCAGCGTCACGCTGTTTGCGCAGTTGGGCGTGCCCAACAGCGAGATGGCGCTGTTCACCTCGCTCATCTCCCTACCCTGGGTGCTCAAGCCCATATGGAGTCCGTTCGTGGACGTGCTGCGCACCAAACGCTGGTGGGTGATTGTCATGCAGGCGCTGATGGCTGTGACGGTGCTGCTGCTGGCATTGCTGGCACCGAAAGGTCACTTCACGGTCGCACTCATCCTGTTCACCGTCACGGCGTTCTGCTCGGCCACGCACGATATAGCGGCGGACGGCTACTACATGCTTGCGCTGAACGAGCATGACCAGTCGGCGTATGTCGGCTTGCGCTCCACGTTCTATAGGATAGCCAACGTGTTCTGCCAGTCACTGCTGCTGATGCTGGTGGGATGGCTGCAGAAACGCACGGATATATCCGATTCGTGGATGTACGCACTGCTGCTGTGCAGCGGTCTGCTGTGCCTCATCACCGTCTGGCACACCTTCCTGATGCCGCGTGTGGAACAGCAGCGCAGCGAACGGATGGACGGCCGTGTCATATGGCGCGAGGTGGGACAAGTGTGGGCGGAGTTCTTCCGCAAGCCGGGGATAGGTCTGGCCATAGCGTTCATGCTGCTGTACCGTCTGCCGGAAGCGCTGCTGCTGAAACTGTGCAACCCGTTCTTCCTCGCCCCGCAGGCGGAAGGCGGACTGGGTATAACGGTCGATACGATCGGTGAGATAACGGGCATAGGCGTCATACTGATGCTGCTCGGCGGCATAGGCGGCGGCATATGGGCGAGCCGCACGGGTCTGAAGAGAGCCATCATACCGATGGCGCTGTTCCTGACGCTGCCGTGCTTCGTGTATGTCTATTTCGCCATGTTCCAGCCGACGGCACTGTGGGTGCTCGGGCTGTGCGTGGGTTTTGAGCAGTTGGGCTACGGTCTGGGTTACACGGCATGCATGCTATACATGATCCATGTGGCTGACGGCGCCCACAAGACGGCGCATTTCTCCATCTGCACGGCGTTCATGTTCCTCGGTCTGGCACTGCCCGGCATGGTGGCGGGTTATATCCAGGAGGCGCTGGGTTACCTGGGTTTCTTCTGGGCAGTCATGGTCTGCTGCGCGGTGACCATAGCCATCACCATCGCCGTCCGCCGCAAACTGGAGTAAGGAACACCGTTAGCAAAATAAATCCTCCGCACCTGTCATTTCGTACAGATGCGGAGGATTTTGTTTGGCAGACGCATTCAGAGCTTCTTCGTTGCGTCGTAAGACTCAATCGTCTTGGTCTGGATGATGCAGCTGGTGTCGCCTTTCTGCCAGTACTGGCTGGAGGTGGTGGTATCCTCTTCTTACGCAAGGAACTCAACGAGAGTCTGAGTTAATCACTTTACATGACGGAAGTTGATTACTCCGTTGTTGGGTGAGTTTTGTTCATGCTCACCATCATATATTAGTTGAGAAGACAAAACGGCATTTCCGTAAATCTTTCGGAAATAATCCATATTTTTGAAGAAATCAGGTTTAATGCCAGCAGCAGATTTAATTTCAAAGATTTGAATACCAGGATAGGTTAATTCCTCCACAACATCCACTTCTTTCTGCGATTTGTCACGATAGAAATACAAATCGACATTACTGCGGCCGGTATTATATCTATTCTTCATTATATCTGCTACAACCAGGTTCTCAAACAATGCTCCACGCATAAATGAGTTGTGTACATCTTCCGGCGACTTCAAGCCCAACAGATAGCAAACCAAGCCGGTGTCGTAGAAATAGAGTTTTGGAGTTTTTACTATTCGTTTTCCCATGTTACGGAAATATGGTGAAAGTGTGAAAGTTGTATAAGATGCATATAATATGCTAAGCCAACTATTCACAGTACGCATATCTATCGCCATTTCGTCGGCAATAGATTTCACGACCAATTCCTGACCTATACGTGTCGCACACAGACGTACAAATTCGCGGAATTTGCGCATGTCCTTTATGTTGACTAATTGCTGCACATCGCGCTGTATGTAGGTCGTAAAGTATGAATCGTACACCTCAGATACGGGTCTTCGATCTCCCCAAATGGCAGGATAAAATCCTTTGTAAATAAGAGTATCAGTATCCGTTTCTTTCTCTGCACCTAATTCTTCTAACGATAGTGGCAAGAGCCGTACAATCGCGACTCTCCCGGCAAGTGATTGACTGATATTCTGCATCATAAGGAAATTGCTGCTTCCGGACAAAATAATACGTCTTGTTTTATCCTCATCGACTGCAACTTGCACTTCAGAAAATAGCTCCGGCAAATTATGCGCCTCATCGATAATAAGCCCTTTCCTTTTCTCTCGTAAGAAATCATGCATATTATTACTTACTGCCTCCAGATCATGATTTGTTTCCAGATTGAAATAATCATAATCAGGAAAGAGGACTTTACACAGCGTTGTTTTCCCCGATTGACGCGGTCCTGTAATTGATATTACCGGAAACACTTTAGAAACTTCTAAAATGTGGTGTTGTAATGCTCTTAAATACATACGCTTATGTTAATTTTGAACAATATTATCACTACAATGCTAAAATTGTCCACAAAGTTACGCTTTTTTTAGGATTTTTGCAAGTTTTTAGAATAAAAAATGCATTTTTCTTTTATTTTTCACTAAAAGTGCCAGTTGTATATGATTAAAATTCATCTGTTTATTAGCAAATCGGACAAAATTAGCATATGAATACGAAATATGTCTGAATATCTCATGTCTGTCTGTTGAAGAACATGAATATCGTATCCCATTGCTATCCCATCCATGACGTTCGCAATATACAAGCACAAGTGCAGAACATTAGTAGCACAAAGGATTGAGTATTGTCTAGGATTGGCCCGATGTACTCCCGATAACGGCCCGACAATGACCCGACAATGGTCCTACAACGACCAGACAAAGGATGATGCCAGCATGAACACAATTTTTCCTGAAAAAATAGACACATATTTTTTATGGTGTGGCAAAGTGGCAAAGTTGGCAATGTGGTTGAAAATGAGCAGATTATGCGGTTTGGAACTTTGCCAACTTTGCCACTTTGCCACGACAAATTTTTAATATGACCGTTTGGAGGCAGAAACGGTCAAAAAGGTCAGGGTAAATGTATGAGTACTACCTCTGTGGTCCTCCTATGATGGCTAAGACCGTGCTTGACCTGCTCCACTCTCTTGGCGTAGAGGATCAGGACATTCGCTTTGACAATTTTGGCGGATAACGGATACGCGAGGATTTTCGGGATGACCGATTGCCGGCCTTCTCCTACGCAAGTTTATCTCGGAAAACCGCCTGTTTCGTTTGCATGTTAGTTCTTCGCACTTTGAGCATTGCAGCCTGTCTTCCACCCCATTTGAAAATTGGTCTTTGGTACTAGTTACGACTTGTTCCTTTTGCTCGGATTTTTGGGTGTATGAAATACATAAAAAGGAACAAGCCAGAAATTGTTGTGTCGATATAGGAGAGGACGAAGGACTGGCGGTGAAGTAACTATTGGTAGGTCGTTATGCGTTCTGCGATGCGACGGACGGTGGAACCGCAGTCGTAGCCGGCATCGTAAAACGGGAAGTTCTGCGGCGCATTGAAGATGACCAGACAGGTGTACTGCGGATTGTCTTCCGGAAAGATGCCGACAAACGAGATGCGATGCTTCCTACCGGTGTTGTCCAGTCTCACAGTGCCGGTCTTTCCCGTGATTGATATTTGGATGCTTTGTGCCTTGTGTGCCACAATCTGGTCAAACCACTTGCGTACGGAGGCTGTGCCAAGATCATTGTTCCACACGCAGTCGTGTAAGCCCTCTATGACACCGCTGGAGGCTACGTTCCATTCGTCGGGGAACAAACCTTGTGCAAGGCAATGATAGAGCCATGCGACATGCACAGGGGAAGAACTAAGCCCCATTCCAATGGCATGACACAACAGATCCTTCTGATTGTGTGTTTCGTTGGGGATACCCATTTCGCAGAATGCTTGTTCAAACGAATAACAAGGGTATTCTTGCAGGAGTTGGCACACTCCGGCATTCGAACTAATGGCAATCACATCCCGCACTCCTAAAGTGGTATCCATCGGATGACTGTCATGGATAGTTACGCCGGCAGTATGGTAGCCCTGCTTGGTGAATGTGGCGGTGGCAGAACTGTCTATCACCCCATCACGATGAGCAGCCAAGATGCTGAACGGAATGATGATTGAGCCAAGTTCCATCTCGTCCGTAGCACTGAGGACATCTGGAGCGGTTTCAACCTTTGCCACAAGCTGTCCGTCCTTGTTGATTAACACCGCGCAAGCACTCTCCGCCTGAATGACAGCCATCTGCGCTGCGACCTCCTCTGCCAATATCTGCTGGAGGCTGTCAATGATGTTCGTTTCCGGCTCTTGCAATAGTGCCGATGGTTGCTTGCTTCCGCATGAAGCAAAACAGATTGTCAGCCCTGACAATGCGAGGGCAAAAAGAGTGTGACGAGTTTTCATATTATTGTGCATTTATGATTATTTTACAATATCCATACATTCCTCAAAGGTGTTTATGGGATAAGATGTTTCCAATTGGGATTGAGGAACAGTTTGGCTTTCTCGAGAGGAATCTCTACTTCCTGCTCACCGTCCGCCCAGCAGCCTAAGGTGTAATGGGTGTAGTGCAGGACGAGAGATGTGGGCGTGAGGGTGAAGGATGCTTGAATCCAATACTGCAGGGAGATTTTTGGATACTTGTCCAAAAGTGCCCTTTGGACATAATAAGAGATGCTGTAGATCTTTTGCTTTTCCTGGTCTGTATAATCCTCGCTGAAAATATCCGTGAAGTGCACCATCTTGCCTGTTCTGGTATCGAACGCGAAGTATTGCGTATCGGGGAAATGGTGACAACCGCCGCCATACCAAGTATAGTGGTGACGCATAATATATAGCCCGTTTTGATTGTACGATGTTCTGCCACAAAGATGCTCAAATTGCCTACTCTGTACTCCGCCGTAATTAAAATACTCATCCGAATCATTGGGAACAATTAGCGGATATACCGACTTGAGTTCAATATCATTCGGCTCGATACGCCAGTATTTTGCCATCGCTTCATCCAATTGCGTAATATGATAGTGCGTGTGCAGTATGGTGTCTATCAGTTGTTCTTGGATCTTGGCCAGTACTTTTTTGTTCTTCATGTCTGTCGGGAATTCTATATCCAGTTGGCGGTAAAATCCAACTGTGTCCGATATTGTAGAGATATAAAGGTTCTCATAGACATAATCCGTAAAAGATGTTATTTGCTGGAAGGGGCTCTGCTTGTTTGAAGACAATCCGGAAAGACATAAATGCTTTTTTATGATTGCCAACAACTCATATTCATCAATCATGATCTTGGTATTGACAAGCTTTGAGCCAGTAATCTCAAATATGTCGTATGCATTACATCCATAAGGTCCGCCTCGGTAATAGCCGATTAGTAGTTCATCCTCGCCATCAATGTCAATATCGCGGAAGAGGAATTCGGCATCAATGGCATCGTCCGTGTTATCATAATGGAATATATACGCATCGCCGGACTTATACCCATTAAAATCGTCACTTGTATTGATGTCATAGACATTCTTGCTCATGAAGATGTTTTTAAAGCTATTGCACCTTTCGTCAAAATCTGTAAACTTATATTCTTTCCCTGTAGCTATGTTGCGGAAATACATGATTACACCACATTCATAGAACCAGCCATGCCAACGGTCATGCTTGTTCTCCTCTCTGTAAGAGGGGAAATAGATTCCCCTTACGTCATAGCCGTTAACAATAGTGTCAAACCGGAAATACACACTGATATAGTTGGTGTCATTGGCAAAGGGGTTGCGCTGCGATAGTTCTTGTGCCCACGTTGAATCGTTTGGCGTTGATGTGGCGCAATTTGTATTTGCATGTTTCATTCCGCATGAAACCNNCGCCAGAGCTTTCCAACCAAATGGTCTAATGTATTGTTGTTTTGCATAGTTGAATATGATTTCTTTGTAGCCTCTTTTGGATTCGTCTCCTTCATCATCCACTAAATCAAGTTGTTTGAAGCACTCGTCAAACAATCTCATTTCACGGTACAACTCTGCTTTGTCTATGGGATNNAGTAGGAGTCTCTGGCTCCTGCGAGCGATAGAACTCATCGTTATACGCGCCTAACATCCGAAGGCGATGGTTGTAATCTACTACGTTATCTTTTTCAAGTTGAGCATAAGCCTTATAGGATTGCCTGAAATAATACCAGCTCACTGGATCAACAAATTCAAAGTCTGCCGTATCTTTAATCAGCACATGGCTAACTTTGGTTATATAGTATTTTCCGCAATGAGGGCACTTCTGAATCAAAGACGGAACAGCAACCTGAGGTAATGTATGCCGATAGTCTGACCACATGATATTTTGATTACTATAATAGCATAGTAGTTCAAACTTGTCTTTGCGCCCACCGCAATAGGGGCATGTTCTGTGTGCCTCAGTTACATATCCTTCTCTATTCTCGTGATATGTTGTTTGATTTTGAGGTTCTGCGACCTCTTTCTTTTTAACGAATAATTGCGATACTGGTGTCATAAGTAGCATTTTTATTGTTTAGTATCTCTATAGCTTTATCAGCGAGTGGCATGGTCAAACCATCGTAGCCGAATCTGCGTATCTTCTTCATTGCGGAAGAAACGTAATAATATGTCGTTGTCTGCCATGGTTGCTGGGATGGTATTGGCGTTTAATAATTATCCTTTCATCTATTGTTCTGCCTCATCAGTTCCACGCTATAGATGGAGAGCAGAACAGCCGGAATCAGATAGCGCAGCAAATGACCGATTGCATGCGAGTGAAAGAATTGGATATGTCCCACAACAATATATGACACACCGGAAATCAGTTGCAGTAATAGGAGCAACATGATAAGCCCAATACTGCCCCGGATGGCGATACGCAGGCCTTTGGATACATTATGTGCGCAAGGATTTGCTACAAGGCTCCACACCCATGCACATCCGGCGATGAGTAACAGCATATTTAGCCAATCAGGAGCCCACGCACATAATACGCCATAGTACCTGACAGAATGTACAAGAGCTGCAATCAGTGCAACGAGTGACAATATAGCTAACGTGTACGTGCTGAAGTTGTGCCATTTGGGAACAGGTTGAGGATTATCCACACGCACCAGAAAAGCCGCAGCAGCAAGAAGCAAACCACCTAACAGCAGCCAGGTATAGGGTAACCAATAGATTTCCACACGAACCGGATGCCCCCATATATGTTCGAGATACCATTCATGCATCCATGGTGTCAACCGAAAGATATCCCATAGCACACGAATGCTTAATGCTATGGCGGAAAAGAGAAAGAGAGTTTTACGTATTTTCATTGCTACTTATTATTTTGGGAATCTGATGTGGGGTATTCGTTGCAAAGGCGTACCATCTGTTGTCGGAAATCACGACGGACATGGCTGAAATATTCTGCTGCGTAAGCCAACTGACAAATCATATCCAGTGGTTCACGGATGTCGCATACATAGCGTGCCTTGATGTAGTTGCGCCGGAGGCAGGTGAAATTGAACTCGCCATACGTGCCAGACAAATAATTTGTCAGCCACAATATCATGGGGTCGTCAGCACCTATCCGTTTATGTTTCAGTGTGAAGGTGATACACACCCGCTCATACACAGGATTGTATGGCATAGGATGATGATGGATGCGCACACTGGTGTGCCCCTTCCATGCAGTCATTGCTCCATTCTTCATTTTTCCGTTGTACCCGGCTTCTTTTAGCAGCGGTTCAATCAGAGCGCAGAACTCTTTGTTTAATGTTGTTTCTTCCATATTTGTTTAAAGGTTTTAACTATTGTCCCATAATAATATTATTTTGTGAAAAAGGTCAATAACTTTCATAATGACAACATCCATGACGATGAAGATAAACATTGCGAGTAACATATCATTCCCCCTTTCTTCCCCAAATGATGTACCACAATGCGAAAGCAATCAGTCCAGTAATCAATGCAGGCATAATAATATACACTGATTTGTGTCGTGTGCAACTAATAGATGTATATGCGGAGTTTTTCCCGTCCCTCTACACATATATGCAGAAAAAAGAGCAAGAAGTAACCTCCTTGCTCTAAAAAAAAGTGGAATTTTTTGACGTATAGGTCAAATATTAGGCTAATTTCTCTGTACTAGTTTGATATACATTGCGTAGC
>LXOW01371450.1_pt1 | contig 13513 bp, 9 predicted proteins | sample 1368591 | NCBI WGS metagenome assembly LXOW01 (sample SAMN04884650, study PRJNA319009) | bovine gut metagenome | isolation source: Cow rumen | host: Bos taurus | place: Italy: Legnaro (PD) | collected 2014-07-09
GTATGGTGCAAATATAAACATTTTTCCAAAAATTGCAAACGTTTACGTGCATTTTTTTACTTTTAGGGCATAAAATAGCCATAAATAATGCGTACCTTTGCATCAGAAAAACTAAATGAGTAATGAATAGTTGATAATAAGTTAGTTAGAAAAGTCAAGTCTGTCGTGATGACAGGCTTGTTTTTTTTATGGTCTAAATTCCCTTACTCATCAACTCCTCACAGAGCTTCTCATGGGAGCGGTGCATGTGCCAGTACATGAGGGCAAAAACCGTCATTTCCAGAATGGGGTAAACATAGGGAACGTTCAGCAAACAAGTGACATAGATGATAATGGCACGGGAGTTGAACGTCAGCAGATTGGTGTATTTCATGAGTGGCAGAGACCCCCGACGGAAGTCGTCGCGGAGCGACTGAGGCATGGCAGAAGCGTCCGGATACTGCTCGCGAACCTGACGGAAGAACTGTTGGAACTTCGGGGTACGACGCTCCTGTGAACGACAATAATTGGCGTAGTTGTAATAGAAGATCCGCTGCAGCCACTGACGCTTCGGCAGGGCCTCGTAAATTTTACGCTGGCTCTCGTAATTGTCGAGTTCACTACCCTCACGACCCAAGAGGAAATAGAGATGTATCTGACGGTAGTAGTCGGCCAGGGAACTCTGGCGCGAGTGAAAGAAAATGCTGGCGGTGAACATTAACAGGAAGGATAACGTTAACGATAACGATAACGATAACGATAACGATAACGATAACGATAACGATGACGATAGACGGTAACAATGACGACAACCAGGGTTCCCATAGGTAAGCTGTGCGGAACAGGAGGGCGAGATAGATGCAGAAGAACCACACATCACCGGAGAAGCCATCAAGCATACGGCCGATGAGCGTCTTTTTGCCCGTCAGACGCGCCATCTGTCCGTCGGTGGAGTCACAGAAGTTTGCCAACATCAACAGCAACACTCCCAGGAGGTTATGCGTCAAGTCCGTAAAGTAGAACATATAACCGGCACCCATGCCCAGGAAGATGGAGAGAATGGTCACCACGTTGGGATGGACACCCAGCTTCATCCACATCAGGGCAAAGACCAGACCGATGGGACGGGTGAAATGAACATCGAGCCACTCCTCGGTATCGGCTGACTTGAAGGAAACGCGGAGCATCTCACGGAATCCGGCCTTCTTTATGTCAGGGGTTGGGGGACGGAGGAACTCCTCCGCCTTCACAATGTCAGAGGCATGGTCAATATCAAGAACCTTGCTGAAGCACCAGGCCTTCGCCTGAAGACCATCGGCAAGGAGTGCTCGCTGGAAGTTTCGCATACGACTCTCACCTCGCTCCACACAGGCTTTCAAGGTCTGCAGGGCCTCATCGCCCAAGCCATAGATGCCTGCGGAGATATACTGAGGAGTGGAGGACGGAAGGTGGAGGGTGGAAGGTGCATCGCGGAACGCGGTGATGTTCTTCTCCTCATCAACATCGACATAGAGCGGTTTCTCGTCGTCAATATAGTCGGTGACGCCCATAAGACAGGTGGAGGGAGGAAGGTGGAGGGTGGACGTGACATAACGACGGAACTCGTCTTCACGGAAAATGGTATCGACGGTGGTGAGGATGAAGGGACCGCCCTGCAGGTAGGGACTGATCTCGTAGAGGCTATGCATGGAGCTGGGGGTGCTCTTGACCACATAGCGCAAGGGGACAGGACGTCCCTGCAGACCATCATGCTGCAACCGGGAGAGATGCTGGATTACCTGCTCCGACTGCTCATTACAGATAACGACAATCTCATCCGCATCATTATCCATGAAGATGCGGATGAGACGGTCAAGGAGGCATTCCTCCCCCACCCTGACCAGCGGTTTAGGCTGGTGGATGCCTTCTGCAGCCAGTCGCGAGCCTTCGCCCGCTGCTATGATGGCATATTTCATATCTTTTCCTATTCGGTTTCCCGGATACTCAGCCCCTCTACGCTTATAGTACCGGAACCGACAACCTTGTTCTTCTCAGTGAAGACGTCACCGGCAAGTTTGATGTCACCGGAGCCACGTAACTCACTGACCACCTCACCACAATTCTGGAAGCCTGCCTCCACGTCGCCTGAGCCCTTCAGGGTGATATCAGTACGGGCCACATTCTCATGTTCTATCTTCAGGTCACCGGAACCCACCAACTCAATGGCTGATTGCTGGGCAATGACATGGCCTACCTTCAGGTCGCCGGAGCCTACCAGCAGGGTCTCGATGCGGTCACAGATAATATCCTCAAAGTCGATGTCGCCGGAACCACGCAGTTCGATTTTCAGGTTGTCAGTATCCAACTTGCCATTGCACTTGAATTCACCAGAACCAGCAAGCGTCACTTCAATGAGGTCGGGTGAGGAGACATAGACTTTCACATCGTCACCATCCGAGAAACGAAGCTGTGTAACGACACCCTTTAGGTTGTCCCTCATCTGTACGGTCAGACAGGAATTCTCCACATGGGTCTCCACAAGCTTCAGGATGTCCTCGGGAGCCTCCACCCTGACGGAGACACTGTCGGACTGGGTGTAATAGAGGGCAGGTGAACCCTGCAGACGGATACGTTCGAAGACCGCCGTATGGCGCTGCTCGGACATAAGCGGTAGAACACTTTTGGTTTCACTAATCTGGATGCACGACGTGAGTGCAAGGGTTGTCAACAATAATAAAATAACTCTTTTCATACGGTACTGATTTTTTTGTTTCTACCCGTTTGACGCAAGCGGAGACGGAAAAGTTGCAAGAGCGTTGCATTTTTTTATTCAGCTCAGAATTTCAACTGTACCATCAGTCGTACGCCATGCTTACGGGCAGTGGGCAAGTCATTGTAGTTCAGACGCCGCACATACTCCACATGCAGCAGTTTGAAGATGTTATGGATGCCGAGCGAAAGTTCCCAATACGGTCGGGAAGGATCAATGACATAAGACCATTCCGGGAAGGCCATGAGCAGCGTGTTACCGGCATTCTGCGGCAGCGCGGGGTTGTTCTTGTCGCTCAGGGCTCCCCACAGACACCTCACACCAATCCATTCGCGCCACTTCAGTTTCTTCAGCAGAGGGATGCGGTTGAAGAGTTTGCCGTTCATATCCCAGTTCACCTGTGCCGAAAGGAAACGGTCAGTGGGGAACTCCATGTTGTTGATGGCCTCGAAGGTGTAGTCCTGAATGATATACGAGAGGTTCGTCTCTGGCAGGATGAGCAGCGGATACGGCACCTGATTCCATTGTACGCCACCCCGCAGCCGACAGTCCATCTTTCCCCATGAGGCAAGCCAGAAACGCTTATAGATACTAAACTCTGAATAGTTATAGCTATAGTCGCTACCCAACAGGTTCTTGATGCCGAGGGAATGACTGACGACGAACACCGGTGCTTCGAGGTTGACTTTCCGGCGACGCTGTTTGGTATTCATATAGGTGGCTCCCGGACAGTACTCCAGTTCGGCACGCAGCTCGGTGGTACGGAAGTTGAAGTCCCAGTCACCAACCGCCTCGTTCGACTCTGTCTTCATACTGACGGTGGTCTTAAAGCCGAAGTCCTCCTCCCATTCGAAGGTCAGTTGCTGACGGTTATAGAACATCATGGCATCGACCTTCGACCATTTCAAAGCCGTAAAGACATTATCCTTGTCGGTATGCAGGAACTTGTCGGAGGGCGACATGACATCATAGGTCGAGGTAAAGGTCAGCGTGCGTTTGGGGAACTCGCGGGGCAGGTACTCCTTCTCATTGAACGAATAGGTGAGTTCGCCCTTGTAGTAGTTCTTGTGACTGCCCCACCCTCGGGCATAGTAGCCCGACAGGAACCAGTGACGATTGAGGTTGGCAGTGGTCTGGGCACTGACACGGGTACGCAGGCCATCGACATAGTTACTGGTCAGCATGGTGTTGATAGGGCCGATATCGACCTTCGAGGGCTTTCCCGTCTCCACGAAGTTCTCAATGAGTGCCTTCAGTCCGAAGATGACATAATTGAAGCCCTTGATTCGTTCCAGTCCGTGAAGGAAGGAGTCCATGGAACTCTCGCTCTTCGTCAACCGGACCTGGCGGTACTGTGCCCAGAAGTCGTCACCCCGCATGGTGGCATTGGCATCGCGGACCAGTTTCTTCCTGCCTCGGAACATCTGAGAGGGCAAGGGGTCAAAGTCATAGTCAGTGAGGCGTGTCGTACGCAGCACAATGAACTTCTGTATGAAACTGACCAGTTCCAGCTCTACGAACAGGTCATCGACACTCAACACCCACGTGCCGTCAGGCAGCTGGTCGAACTCCTGGTCGATGCGCATGCTCTCCACGAAGTTCACATCGCTCTTCTTGGGAAGTGTCAGTTCACAACGCTTCACCTGATACGACGAGTCATCCAGCACATAGAGGTCGCCACGGAATCCGAAGTCCTGCTGGTTATTGGGCATGAAATGCAGATGGATGCAACGGTCACGTTCCACGTACGTAGTATCCATGATGTAGTAACGATAGAAGCTGATGGCACCACTGCCGATGGGCGACGTGAAGGGGTACTGGAACAAGCGTATCTGGTCATCGTAGATGTTCACGTCGGTAAACACATCCTTGAGGGTGGTGGTGAAGATGTCGCCGGTCTGGAACAGGTCGTTGATGCCCGTCGAGTTCTCACCGATTATCATGTCACGCTCTGTCTTCGGGTCCTTGCGGTAGAGATGATGGATAACCGTCTCATCGACCGACACGGGAAGGATCAGTTTTTTGTTATAGGGACACACCTCTATCTGGTTGGCAAGAAAATCCAGTTTCTTGGTCTTTGAGTTTTCCAAGATGGAGGGTGTCACATCGTTAAGGGCAAAGGTAATCTTCTGGTATTTGTTGTATTGGTAGTAATCACGGTTGGAAAGGTCGGACTGCCGTTTATGCTCAATGACTTTTCGCATCAGCTCCACAGCAGGGTTGTTCTTGCGACTGTAACGCTGGTTACCGCTGCTGACTACGACATTGCCTATCTGCTGGACACGGTTGTACCACTTGGTGGTGTCGGTATCCACGTCAGGATTCAGCTGCGCCATAACACGGCACACACCAGACAGAATGAATATGATAAAAACGAAAAAACGAACTCTCAACTCTTAACTCTCCACTAATCCATCTCTTCATCAGCCTCGTATCCTCCCATTTCACGAATGGCATTCTTCAGCATCGTATATTGCTGATAGAGGTTGTTGACTGGTTCCTCGCCCTGTACATAGTCATGCATAGGACACTTGAGGAAGAAACTCAGGAAACGCTGGATGCCATAGCGTCCGGCACGTGCTGCGAGGTCGCTGAGCAGACAGAGATCCAGACACAGCGGGGCTGCCAGGATGGAGTCACGACAGAGGAAGTTGATCTTGATCTGCATTGGATAGTTCATCCATCCGAAGATGTCGATATTATCCCAGCCCTCCTTGTTGTCGTTACGCGGCGGATAGTAGTTGATACGTACCTTGTGGTAATAGTCCTCATAGAGGTCGGGCTGGTCGTCAGCCTTGAGGATGGTCTCCAAGGTAGAGAGCTTCGACACCTCCTTCGTACGGAAATTCTCAGGTTCGTCAAGCACCAGACCGTCACGATTACCCAAGATATTGGTAGAGAACCAGCCACTCAATCCCAAGTTACGCACACCGATAATAGGAGCGAAACCCGACTTTACAAGTGTCTGTCCGGTCTTGAAGTCCTTGCCGGCAATAGGCATCCGGGTCTTCTCGGCCAGTTCCCACATGGCAGGGATATCGACCGTGGTATTCGGGGCACCCATGATGAAGGGAGCTCCCTCGCTCAATGCGGCATAGGCATAGCACATGGACGGAGCCACGTGTTCACGGTCGTCAGCCTTCATGGCAGCCTCCAGGTCGGAGAGCCGATAGTGGACCTTCTCCTCAACGGGAACATAAATCTCTGTGGAGGCAGCCCAAAGCACCACGATTCTCGCACAGCCATGCTTCGCCTTGAAGTCACGGATATCCGCACGCAGCATCTCCACCATTTCCCATCTTGAAGGTATCTGTTCCCCTCCATTCCGGGAAGGGCTGGAGGCGGACCTCTTCACATTGTCCCCATCCAGACGACGCACATAATTCTTGTCAAAGGCTGCCGGCATGGGTACAATCTGCTCCAGTTCGGCCTTCACAGGAAGGATATCCTTTTCCTCAAGCACCTGGGCATACATGGCATTCTGAAAGGCATTCTGCGGATAGACATCCCATGCGCCAAACACGATGTCGTCCAGTTGTGCCAAGGGTACGATGTCACTATAGGGCAGGTACTGCTTCTCCGCTCCACGACCTACACGTATCTTATCATACTGCGTCATGGAGCCAATGGGTTTTGCCAATCCCTTGCGTACCATGAGGACACCTGTCATGAAGGTCGTTGCCACGGCACCACAGCCCACAACCAATATTCCTAATTTGCCTTCAGCAGGCTTTACACTCGTATGTTCCATATCTTTTGTCTGTTTTTATTCTAACAATTCATTCAAATCAGTGATTACACGGTCGGGCAGTGTCTCATCCTCAGGTTCGGAGGTCCACCCCTCACCCTTCAGCCACACCGTACGACAACCGGCAGCCTTGGCAGGGATGATGTCCTTCGTCATGCTGTCGCCTACCACGACAACCTCCGACGGTGACAGCCCTAACGCCTCGACACCCAAGAGGAATATCTGAGGGTCGGGCTTACGGATGCCTACCACATCCGACTCTATGACACGGTCGAAGAGCGCATCCAGGCAAAACTCCCGCAGCACCGTCGGCATATTGCCGTAGAAATTGCTGACCAGCACCATCGGATAGCACTGCCGGAGTTGTGTCAGCACCTCACGACTATGCTGCGTATGTTGCTGCACGAGTCGGTAGAGGTCGTCCAAGATGGCGGAGCCATCAGCCGTAAGCTGTAAGCCGTAAGCCGTAAGCAGATACCCCAGCTCCAGCTCTATCTTCTTCGAAAGCGTCTGCCGGAACGTGTCGTCCGGACTGATGATGGACTGACGTCCTAACGTCCGTTCTGCATGGACATAGGCCTCACGGAACATGGTTTCCGTCACAGGTACACCAACCCGTTCGTAGGCATGCCATAACATCTTTCCCCAGTGGCAGCCCCCAGTATCGAGCGTACCGCCAAAGTCGAAGATATATCCCTTGACCATGCTTCTATTCTCCATCTTGCTCTCGCAGTAAGACAATCCGGGTGGCAATAGCCTCGGCAGCCTCTTTCCGACAGGTGGAGAAGCTGGGCCAGTCGTTGAAGTCGATGATGACGAAAGAACCGTCAGGTCTGACGATGGCATCGCCACCATAGACGGTCAGCCCACAGGCCGTTGCCGCCCGTTCTGCCATATTCTTGAGTTGCTCTTCGCTAAAGGCATAGTGATGAGGTTTACCATTCAGTTGCTCATGACCCAGTTTAGACCGGCCCTCATCACCCGGGTAGCCGACATGGAAGAAAATGGTGCCCATGACACCATAGAACTTCACAAGATCGCCTTCCACGTGGGGACTTACCACCACGTCCTGAATGCCACGGTCGTGGAACTGCTGAAGAGCCTGTTCCAATTGACCTTTATCTTTCACAAAGAGGATGTCCTCCACACTCTGCACGGGAGCATCGCCCCGTTTCAACCAGTAGGAGCCGTTGCTGACAGCTTCCGTCGGCATGGGGACACCCGCCTGCCGTAATTTCTCCTCCAGGAGTCCGCGCTTCTGACAAAGCTGTACTGCCGCACTGCCGTTAACGACGACGCATCCCTCGCGTTCCTTTTCAGCCAACATCTCCAACACATGCGGACGACGTCCCATGGTAATATAGACAGGTGCCTCAGGGAGACGGTCGATGCGGTCCTCATCATAGAAGACCACCTGACGGCCACGATGCCGCAGAGAACGACAGACGGCATCCATGATGGCAGCATCTTTCTCGATGGAGTTCGGAGAGAAAGAGGCAGCACGGCCGATGGCGACGACATGGGGCTGGGCATCCTTCTGGGTCTTCACACCTGTCAGATCCACCCAGAACGTTGAGCCCTTTCCTTCCTCTGAGGTTACACCTAACTTTGCGTCAATGGTATGCGCAATGGAACGGCAGATGGGGAGTCCTAATCCCGTGCCCGGGACAAACTCATCCAACTTGACAAAGTGTTCGAAGATATAGTCTATCTGGTCTTCGGGGATTCCCTTTCCAGTATCGTGTACCCAGATGCGGGCCTTGTTGTCAGGCAAGCGACGATAGCCCATGACCACAACGCCCTTATTCGTAAACTTCAAGGCATTGAGCATGTACTGTTCGAGAATTTCGTTGACGCGCATGCGGTCATTGTGAATGATGAAGGTCGGTTCTGGACGTTCAACGATAATCTTGATGTCCTTCTTGTTCTGCCGCTGATGACGAGCAGCCACCTCCTTCAGCAGGATATTCACATCAAAGTCCTCCATGACAGGAGGCACGCTGCCAGACTCCATCTTCGAGATGTTGACAATATCATTGATCATGCGCAGCAGCTTCCTGTTATTCTCCTGTATGAGTTCGACCAGATGACGGCGCTCCTGCTCATCGTCCACCATCGGAAGCACGTCGCTGAAGCCGACAATGGCATTCAGCGGTGTGCGGATTTCATGACTGACATTGGCCAGGAAAGCAGACTTCAGACGGTCACTCTCCTCCGCCTTGCGCCAGGCATTGACCAATTCATTCTCGATGCGTTTCTGTTCGTCAATGCGTCGGGAGATACCGATAATCTCCACCGGTCTGCCCTCAGCATCATGCTTGCCCACCATGGCATAGGTCTCACTCCAGTATGGAACATCCTCGCCCGGTGTCATCATCTGATACTCAATATACAGCTCCTCCTTTTCACCCGATAGGATCTGCTCCATGACCTCCCGCACACGGGCTGCATCTTTCGGCAGCACATGCTGGTAAAGGTCACTGATGTCTGTTTCTGATGATGGAGCGTAGTTGCTGGACTCGCGGAAGTCACTGGCCAGCGTCAGCGTCCTGTTCTCTACATCAATCTTCCACGTAGAGAGCTTCATGGTCTTGAGCACCATCTCAAATTCCACGTTACGCTTATTCAATCCGTCCAACAATTTTAGCCCATGTTTCAGTCTCCTATATTCACGACGCTGCCACCACAACAATAGTGCTGTGGCCACGATGACCAACACGCCGACAATCCATAACAGGATGTCACCGTGTAACCCTCCCATGAACAGACAATTAGACAGCTGCATTGGCTTGCATTAGACAGATTTCGGGCAAAAGTACAAATAATTTTGGAATAATGAAATAAAAATGGATTTTATTTTGTACCTTTGCACCATATTTCTTATAAATAATGGAACAGACTTTCGAACTGATTGCCAAAACCTTCATGGGCTTAGAGCCCGTNNAGGGCTTAGAGCCCGTTTTGGCCAAAGAACTGACCCAACTGGGGGCCAATGATGTACAAATCGGACGACGCATGGTGTCGTTCACGGGCGATAAGGAATTGATGTATCGCGCGAACTTCCAATTGCATACTGCTATTCGTATTCTCAAACCCATCAAACACTTCATTGCCAAGTCGGCAGATGACGTGTATGAGGAAGTAAAGAAGATTGACTGGACTGACTATCTGGAGCTTGACAAGACCTTTGCCGTGGATTCAGTGGTGTTCAGTGATGAGTTCCGCCACTCCAAGTTTGTATCATATAAAGTGAAGGATGCCATTGTCGATCAGTTTCGTGAACAGACGGGCAAGCGTCCGAACATCTCCGTAGCCAATCCTGACCTGCGACTGCACGTCCATATTGCTGACGTGGCACCCGGCAAGAGTGAATGTACGCTGTGCTTGGACTCCAGCGGTGAGTCGCTGCACCGTCGCGGCTACCGTCAGGAGAGCGTGGAGGCACCACTCAACGAGGTACTGGCTGCCGGCATGATTATGATGACCGGCTGGCAGGGCGACACCGACTTCATTGACCCGATGTGCGGCAGTGGCACACTGCTCATCGAGGCTGCCCTCATTGCCCGTAACATGGCTCCAGGACTCTTCCGTAAGGAGTTTGCCTTCGAAAAATGGCCCGACTTCGATGCTGACCTTTTTGATGCCATTTACAATGATGAATCACAGGAACGGGAGTTCAAGCACCACATCTATGGTTACGATGTGGATATCAAAGCCGTCAATACAGCACGCCTCAATGTCCGCGCTGCCGGACTAACCAACGACATCACCGTGGAGGAAGCCGACTTCAAGAACTTCCAACAGCCGAAGGAGAAGGCCATTATGGTGACCAACCCGCCCTATGGCGAGCGTATCTCCACACCTGACCTCTTAGGGACCTATAAGATGATTGGTGAACGTCTGAAGCACCAGTTCCAGGGCAACGATGCCTGGGTGCTGAGCTACCGTGAGGAGTGCTTTGACCAGATTGGCCTGAAGCCGAGCATCAAGATTCCATTGTATAACGGCTCACTGGAATGCGAGTTCCGCAAATACCAGATGTTTGACGGCAAACTCAAGGACTTCCGCTTTGAGGGAGGCATTGTAAAAACCGAGGAGGAGAAACGTCAGATGGCTGAGAAGCACCGCTTCAAGAAGGAACGTGAATTCAAGCAGCGACTGACCGAACAGGAAGAGAACGAAGGAGCCGACATCCGCTCATTCAAGTTCCACTCGCTGGAAAGGAAGGAAAAAGGAGACAGAAGAGAGGAGAGAGGAGAGAGAAAGTCCAGATTCTCAGGGGAGTCCAGAGACTCCAGGAAATCCGGTTTTTCCGGAAAGCCAGGAAAGTTCGGCAGGCCTGACAAGAAATTCAATAAGCCGGGACGCGATTTCGGCAAGAAAAATAGGAGGTTCAACGATGAGGAAGATTAAGTTATCGTTAACGTTATCGTTATTACTATCATTGACCATGCAAGCCCAGGACCGTCTCTTCACCCTTGAAGACCTGAATTACGGAGGCAGTAACTTTTATAATCTCCAGCCCCGTAATCTCTATACCACGTGGTGGGGTGACGAACTGATGTTTCTGGATGCTGAAGAGGGTGGCCGACTCAGTGCCGACGGACAGCGTACTACTCTGTTCCACCTCAGCGATATAGGCACCGACTGGCACTCTGCCTATTCGGCAACCTATCCTTATGCCGACAAGTCATTGGTACTGCTCAACAATCGCAAGCAGCGAATCCTCTTTGATTTCGAACAGAAAAAGATTACATGGAGCCAGACCTGTCGTGGTGAGAGCCATGCCGACTGGAACAAGGCATCGCGTGCCGTGGCCTACGTCAAGGACGACCAGCTTTATGTTCGTACTGCCGACAATGAGGAACGCCAACTGACGAAGGACGGCAGCCGTGAGATAGTATATGCACAGAGTGTTCACCGTAATGAGTTCGGCATAGACAAAGGCACTTTCTGGAGTCCTGACGGACAGCATTTGGCCTTTTACCGCATGGACCAGTCGATGGTAACTGACTACCCTCAGGTAGATATCTTCCATCGTACTGCCGAATACCAGCCCGACAAATATCCCATGGCCGGGGAGAACAGCCATGTGGTAACCATCGGTGTTTATCACATTGAAACAGGTAAAACCATCTACCTGAAGACTCCGGTGGGTTCTATCTGTGGCGACAGTGTTGATACGACCACCCCCATCTACTTCACCAACATTGCATGGAGTCCTGATTCAAAGACCATCTATATGTTCGAGCTGAACCGCGACCAGAACGACTGTCGCCTTGTCAGTTACGACGCAACGACGGGAGAACGACTGGCGGAGCTGTATCGCGAGACCAGCGACAAATACGTGGAGCCGCTTCACCCCATCCAGTTCCTTCCGTGGAACGAAAGCCAATTCATCATGCAAAGCCAGCGCGACGGTTACAATCACTTATATTTATATAATAAGGAGGGAAAACTGCTGCGCCAACTCACCAGTGGCTCCTTTGTGGTGATGAGTGTACTGGGATTCAACGAACGCGACAAGAGCATCATCATCAAGGCAAACCGCGAGCATCCCCTCTGCCATAACCTCTATGCCGTGACTGTGAAGAATGGCCGTATGACCGCACTTGACAATGGCCGGGGTGTCCACAACGGTGAGTTGTCAGCCACGGGCATCCGCCTCATCGACAGCTATACCGAACCCGACGTGCCACGCGTCATCAACCTCGTTGAAATCTCGAACCTAAAACCCAAGACTTCAAACCTTCTCACTGCTACTGACCCCTGGAAGGACCAGGGATTCCAAATACCGCAGTTTGAGAACGGAAGCATCAAGGCTGCCGACGGTACCACCGACCTCTACTGGCGCATGGTGAAACCCGCAGACTTCGATGCCACCAAGAAATACCCCACGGTTATCTACGTCTATGGTGGTCCACATGCCAACAACGTGCAGGCCTCCTACCACTGGTACAGCCGTTCATGGGAGACCTACATGGCACAAAAAGGCTACATCGTCTTTATTCTCGACAACCGTGGTTCACAATACCGCGGACGTGAATTCGAACAGGCCACTTTCCGCCAGTTAGGACAGATAGAGATGCAAGACCAGATGCAAGGCGTGGAATACTTGCGCACGCTGCCCTACGTTGACACCGACAGACTGGGCGTCCACGGTTGGTCGTTCGGTGGTTTCATGACCATCTCGCTGATGACCAACTATCCTGACGTCTTCAAGGTAGGTGTGGCCGGTGGTCCCGTCATCGACTGGAAATGGTATGAAGTGATGTACGGTGAGCGTTACATGGATACACCACAGAGCAATCCCGAAGGCTACAAGAAGGCATCGCTCATCCCGCAGGCCAAGAACCTGAAGGGAAAACTGCAGATCATCACCGGCTATAACGATGACACCGTTGTGCCACAGCACTGTCTGTCGTTCATCGCAGCCTGCATAGAGGCTGGCACCCAGCCAGACTTCTTCGCCTATCCTGGTGAGCCGCATAACATGCGCGGTCATGCCAGTGTTCACCTCCACGAGCGCATTACCCAGTATTTTGAAGACTACTTGAAATGAAACAAGAACAAATCCTCGTCCGCATTACTGGCCAGGACCGTCCAGGACTGACGGCTTCCATCATGGCCATTCTGGCACGTTACGATGCACAGATACTCGACATCGGACAGGCCGACATCCACTCTACCCTATCACTCGGTATCCTCATCCGCATGGATGAGATGAAGTCAGGACTGGCCATGAAGGAACTGCTCTTCAAGGCTACGGAACTGGGTGTCAACATTGGTTTCTCACCTATTACTGATGATGAATATGAGAACTGGGTGGGACATCAAGGCAAGAACCGCTACATCCTCATGGTCATGGGCCGACAGTTGGAAGCCCGCCAGATAGAGGCTGCCACACGCATCATTGCCGACCAGGGACTGAACATCGACAGCATCCTACGACTGACAGGACGTAAGAGCATCAAACAACTGGACAAGCATACCCGCGCCTGCATCCAATTCTCACTTCGAGGTGAACCCACCAACCG
>LXOW01241332.1_pt1 | contig 13510 bp, 9 predicted proteins | sample 1368591 | NCBI WGS metagenome assembly LXOW01 (sample SAMN04884650, study PRJNA319009) | bovine gut metagenome | isolation source: Cow rumen | host: Bos taurus | place: Italy: Legnaro (PD) | collected 2014-07-09
GGGTAATTCCCGCCGCTTAATTTATTATAGCTACAAGTGACTCAACTTTTACTGATACGATACGTTCTGGGGATTCCATTTGTCCTTGGCATCAACGGGGATGGCGGGATAGCCGATGGCGATGATGCTGACGGGAATCAGGTGATCGGGTAGTGAAAGCACTTTCTGTGCCAGTTTGTAACGTGCCTCAATGGGGTAGGAGCCTGTCCAGGTGGCACCCAGGCCCATGGCATGGGCGGCCAGCAGGATGTTCTCGCTGGCAGCACAGGCATCATGGGTCCAATAGATGCCTTCGGCACTCGGGGCCTTCTTCGTCATGTCGCCACAAACGGCGATGGCTAACGGGGCATTGGCTAACAGACCGGTATATTCGCTGGCAACGGAGAGGGAACTGAGCTGTCCGTGGTCGCGGATAACAATGAAGTGCCAGGGCTGTGCATTGAGGGCTGTGGGGGCTGCCATACCTGCTTTCAGCAACTTCTCGACGAGTTTGTCGGGCACGGCATCGCGCTTGAAGGCCCGCACGGAGGCTCGTGTGGCAATGTTTTTCAGGACAGCGGCCTCTGCCTGTTTGAGTTCAAGAACGGGGGTGGCGTCCGTCTCTTCGGGGTCGGGCTTCTGGGAGACGACCAGCAGGACGGTGACAGCAATGAGTGCTCCGCCGAGAATGAAATTGAGCAGTCGGGAGAAATTCATCATTTGTTTTCAGTTTTTAGTTTTTACTTTCAGGGGACAAAGATAATAAATAAGTGATAAGTTACAAGTGAGAAGTAGTAAGTTTTTTACATTTTTTATCATGGTAGCAGCAAACTTGTCACCTGTCACTTGCCACTTATTACTTTTTTTCGTACTTTTGCAGCGAAAATGGAAAAGGGTAAAGGGATTATACGTTTCTTGAAGGACTGGACGCTGCCGGTGGCCATTGGCGTGGGCACGGTGGGCTATCTGACGTTTTACTGGGTACCTGCCTTGGATGAGGCTGGCAGTTGGTTTGGCCCCGTGTTTGATACGCTCTTTCCGATTTCAGTCTTCCTGACGCTGTTTGTGACGGCCTGCAAGGTGGATTTCCACGACATGCGTCCTCATCGCTGGCATCTTGGGGTGCTGCTGGCTCAGCTGTTGCTGGTGGCTGTCAACATCGGTATTATCCTCTGGTTGGAGGACGATGTGGAGCAGAAACTGCTGTGGGAGGCGGTGCTGACGTGTATCATCGGACCGTCGGCCTCGGCTGCTCCTGTGGTGGTAGGCAAGCTGGGCGGTAATATCAGCACGATGACCTCCTACACGTTGATTTCGTCGTTGGCGTCTGCCTTGATGATTCCTGCCGTGTTCCCTATTCTGGAGCAGACGGTGCATGTGGAGTTTCTGGAGGCGTTCTTCATCATCCTGCAGAAGGTGTCGCTGGTCTTGCTGTTGCCGTTGGCGTTGGGATGGCTGATGCAGCACTACATGAAGGGGCTGTGCCAGCGCATTGTCAACGTGCCGGACCTGAGTTTCTACCTGTGGGCTTTCTCGCTGAGCATCACTTCGGGCATCACGGTGAAGAACATCATCAGCAGCGAGGCCTCACTGGGGCTGCTGCTGTGGATTGCTGTCGCGTGCTTCCTGCTTTGCTTTGTTCAGTTCTTCATTGGCAGGCTCATCGGCCGTCATCTGGGTGAGGAGGTGAACAGCGGTCAGGCGCTGTTCCAGAAGAACACGGCACTGAGCATCTGGGTGGCCTACATGTACCTGAGTCCTGTGGCGAGCATCGGCGCGGGCTGCTATGTGCTGTGGCAGAACATTATCAATTCGCTGGAATTGTGGCAATACAGGAAGAATCAGGGGTCAGAATCTAAATGTTAAAAGTTGTAATTGATAGATAAAAGTGTTTTTTTTGAAGAAAAAATTTGGTTATTTGTTTATTTATACTTAACTTTGCAAACTTGAACATGTTTAACTCCATTTAGCGCTATATAAAGAGGTTATGAAGAAAGGTTATTTATTGAAGAGCATGTTATTGCTGGTTCTCGTCGTTGCTGCTGTCAGCTGTTCGAAAGAGGAAATCATGACGCCGGAAGAGGGTATCAAGAATGCCGAGGATGTTCTGGGTGTGACGATTGATCCGAGACAGGACTGGAAGATGGCGGAGCAGATAACGGGTGACGTCACCGTTAACCTGGGAATGAGCTCAGAGTACACGGTGGCCATCTATGATGTGAATCCGCTGAACAATCCCGATGCAAGCTATTATGTACGTAAGACTGTCCGCGAAGGCGAGAAATCGACGTTCGAGTTCTCACTTCCGACGACTGTCAAGATGGTCTATGCTGTGGCGTTTGACAGCTACCACCGTAGTCTGGTGAAGCAGGTACCACTGACGGGAAGTTCCATTTCCATCAATTTTGGTGGCAATGAACCGACGCGCTCGTCGTTTGTCTCAATGACACGTGCTATTGAGCCAACCCATGATTTTGCCAGTGATATTCCGGCAAAGCCGACATCTAACGAAATGACTAATGCCGATAACTTCAAGACAGGAGTGAATGGCATTAAGGCATATAATGACATCAACTACGGAAATGGTTTTGCTTCCGACAACTCTGCCTGCTATATTGATGAGAGCGTGAATAACGTGAACATCTGGCAAGGCGGATACAACGACCCTGACAACAACTGGGCGTGGGTAAGCGCAGGCGGATACCTTTATGTAAAAGGTAACTGTAACTTTACCGGAAAGACGTTTAGCCTTCCTTCAGGCTACGTCATCTACATTGTCAAGAATGCTTCCCTGACAATTGATAACGGATTCCAGGGCGGATGCAAGGTATATCTTTCAGAAGGTGCCCGACTGACCGTCAATAATAATATCTCGACGGGTAACGTGAGCTACTACAGCAAGGGCGGCTCTATCAGGGCCAGGGGCGACATGGTGGTAAACGGCATGAACGAACTCTTCATGGAGGGGGGCAGTCTCAGGGTGAGCGGCCTGTTCCAGTTGCAAGCAGCAAACTGTTACTTGAATAAAACGGCAGTGGATTTTGACGGTATGGTTGATGTGAACCAGGGTTGGAGCAATGAACTCAATCAGGCTGTGCCTGCCATTTATTACCAAGAGGGTGGCTCGTTTGAGGCAACCGGTAATGCACTGGTATGTAACAGCGGTAAGTTCTGTATAAACGTGGATTCCCGCTTCTCCTCCATTGCTGCCAATGGCGCTGGCGTCATTGTCAACAAGGCAGGAAAAATGACTTCCGACAGTGACATCAAGGTATATAACAACAATTCCGTGCTGATTAACGACGGAGACCTTTACGGTGCGTACCTTGGCACGGAGGGAAGTGCACACTTCCAGAACAATGGAAATGCTGTCATCACCGGTAACACGCTGGTGAACAGTAATAATAATACCTGGGTCAACAACGGACAATATCGCACGGGCTACTTCCTGTATAACGCCGGAAGCAGTGACGTCATCAACAACTGTCACATGATTGTGGATGAAGATTTCAACATCAATCTTGGTGATAATCCCGGCACCAGCACGTTCATCTTGGATAGTAACTCCAGCGTGGAAACCAAGAACTTCAACGGTGGAAAATACACCTATACCTACTACCGTGCTGATTGGTACCAGTATGTCACTCAAGAATTCGGCGGCGGCCCGTTCCGTATTGACATGGGAAGCGGCTCCGTCTTCAAGGTGTCGGAGAAAGCCACGATGTGTGCAACCAAGGACGGTTATGGCATCTATGGTCCGGAAAGCGGTGGCTATGCGGTATTCCAGGCTGCAGAGGTGGTTGCCGGCAGATCAGGACAGGGATTCCTTGTTACCTACGGCAATAACCTGATAGTGGCAAGTGACAGCCATTTTGCCCAGGGACACGATGGTGACCCCACCCATCCGTTTATCAACTTTGTAGGAAGTGCCACGATATACGACGGGGACAACAAGCCTGCTGTGAAGATTGAGGCTTCTGAGCCGTGTAACCCCGGCTATGACCCGGGTTCGTCTCATGCTCCCATGGAGATTCCTGGTTCTCCTGCCGTCTGGACCTTTGCCTTCGAGGACACGTTCAAGGGCGACTATGACTTGAACGACGTGGTGATTCAGGTGAAGGAGAATGAGGAGGATGACAGCAAGATTGACGTGACGCTTTGCTGTACGGGTGCTACATACAACCTCTACGTCTATCTGCGTACGGAAGACGGCCGTGACCTGAAGATGTTTAACGGCAGAGAGGTACATGCTGCAATGGGCCAGACGGCCGGACTCTTCGTCAATACGGGCCGTAGTGGCGGTGAGAAGTTTGTCAGCAATGTTCCTTCCGTGACCTATACCTTCGACAAGCCGTCGAGCGACTTTGACATTGCAACGGCTGATTTCTGGGTTAAGTCGCCTCAGGGCGAGATTCATGTAGGAACGACCTATGGTGCCGGTTCTGCACCTTACGGCCTCGTGATTCCCAAGGCATGGCGCTGGCCGCTGGAGTGGAACACCATTACGGGCAACTACGCAACGGGCAGTCCTTATCCTGACTTTGCAGGTTATGCGTCAGACCGTACGGTGAATACCAACTGGTATGATAACTTCGATGAAGATTTAGTATATTAAAAAACATTTAGGAGCTCAGGCAACCACCTGAGCTCCTAAACGTTTAATAGAGCAACTGTTAATAGAGCAACTGTGCACGGGTAGGCTTCAAGTACCAGTCGGTATTGCTGTTGTGGTCCTGCATCCAATAGACGAAACCGTCGTANNGGCACCACTACACACCAGCTGACGTGGTTGTCGTAGGCACTGGCATTGCCGCGGAAAATGTTTTTCAGTACGTCGTTGAACTTATAGCTGTAGGTATGCACCTCCCAGATACCGCCGTTGTACTCCTCCAGGATGAACGGGTCAATATTCTCGAAGGTCAGCTGTCGGGCCAGTTCGCGGCTCTTGAAGTTGATGCAGTAGGTCTTCGTGACGGTAGGAACAATACTGCTGTAGTACTCCGTCTCGTTGCGTGTGGTGTTCAGGATCTTACGCATAATGGAGCCATCGCTTTCCTTGTTCTTGGTCATCGCCCAGTGTCCGTCCTCAAAAAGACCGATGACTGCCTCGCCATTACGTCCCCTGAGGAGCACGTCTCCGCTGCCGAGCATATTGCGTGGCATAGGGAAGTTGATGTCCATCTGTTCGCCGTCTGTAATCTCTACGCTAAGGACGTCCTCATAGCTGAATCCTCCCAGATGAATGGCGGCTGCCACCTGTTTCTGTGTGCCGACGGCCTCCAGCGTGACGGTCAGGAGCACTTGGTTGGAGGCGTCTGTATAGCTCTTGTTGATCCTCAGTACCACATCGTTATAGTCGAAGTCTCCCGGCTCAGGGAAGTTTGCCTCGTAGAGATACGTGAACGTCTGTGGTGTAGGCAGTGCAATGAATCCGGTGTTCTGCATGGTCACGTCGTTCAGGTCAACTTCCTTGTCACCGTAGTTGAACGGAACCACACCGATGTACTGTCCGTTCTGGTTGAGGGCAGCAAGGTAGAGCTGTTGTTGGGTGATGGGAATGGTATAGCTCAGCTCTGCCTCGTTGCTGTAACATACAGCATTGGCAGCAATCTCCGACCTGGCTGATTTGTTGGGGTCTTCGGTCAACACCTGAACATTGTACACGTTGCCTGGCGCCTTGACGAAGAGCGTCGCGCTCTTGACGAGTTGCCAGTCATGCTCACGGTCCAGATTGTCAATCATGAACTGGTAGTCCACGAATTCGTTATAGGCCGCACTGTCGAACAGTTCTTTCTTACAAGAGTCTGCTCCCAACAGCAGAAAAGTGCCGGAAAGAAGCAGTAAAAGCGTTTTCTTCATAATGCTATAAATAATGATGAGGNNAACGGACAAAGGGCGGTGTTTGTCCATTTTTTCATTTTTATTAACAAATATAATATATTGTTTGCGGGAAAAATAGTGTAACTTTGCAGCCGATAAGTGTTTATGAGTAAAAAAGGGTAAATTTTTCAACTTAAAATAGTAATGAAGAAAAGGAATTTGATGAATGTAGCAGTCCTGGCGCTTCTGTGTGGCGTCCTTGTCGGCTGCACAAAGATGGATGATGTTGTATATGATCCGACTGCACAGAAGATTAACAAATACAACACCTCCTTCGTTAACCGGTATGGTGCACCAGCCAGTAACCATACGTGGGGTTTTGGTGTGACAAAAAGCGGTGACGCAGGCGTTACCCGTTCTCTCAGTCCGATTTTCAATTTTCCTTCAGATGCTGATGCTGCCAACTTTCTGGCCGATGTCCCCGAGGGCGTAAAGCCTTACGACGAGGTGGGAGCCAATGGTTACGGTTCAGGTGTCAGTTACATTGAGAACCGTTCGACGGCCGTCAATATCTGGGGTTCGTGGGATGGTTCACGAACCACGGGTGGTAAGCTCTACATTAAGGGTAACTGCGATTTCTCCGAAGCCAGCTTCTATGTAGCCTCCAACACGGATGTCTATCTGCTGAAAGGTGCTACGCTCACCCTGAGTGCGGGGAATGCCTCGAACCTGCAAGGAGGATGTCACTTCTACATTGCCTCAGACGCTAAGATTGTGACCAACAGCACGCTGGTGCTCAATAACGGCCTGCACATGTACAATCATGGTACCATTGAGGCCGACAAGTTGCAGGTCAACAACAGCTCTGTACTTTATAATGTAGCTACCGTGACCGTGAAGAGTGACCTTTCGACCGAGAATGGTAACTCAGTCATTGTCAATGACAATGTGATAAATGCAGGCCGCCTTCATACGGCAGGCAGCAGTCACGTGCAGAACAACGCCGACATGACCATCTCTGGTAATACGGACATTGACAGCAACGACAATACGTGGGTGAACAACGGACAGTATGTTACCGGCAACTTCTACTATACCGCAGGTAGCTGCGACGTCATCAATAACTGTAAGCTGACCGTCAAAAACCGTTTTAAGATCAATCTGGGTGAAACCGACAGAAACGGTTTCCAGATGGATGCCGGCTGCGGTGTGGTAACGAAGGACTTTGAAGCAGCAGGACCCATGTTCATCTACATGGGCAGCAACTCTGTCTTCAAGGTAACAGGAACGGCTTATATGGGTATCACCAAGGACACCTATGGCATCTACGGACCGGCGTCCGGTGACTATGCCGTGTTCCAGGCCAAGAATATTGTACGCAATAACGGAGTGGATGCCAATCAGGGTTTTGTAGCCAATTATTTCCAGAAACTCTATGTGGTAGCAGAGACGCATTTCAATCAGGGTTACTCTGATAAGAGTGCAGAACAGCAGGCTGCAGGCGAAGTAGGCGAACAGCCCTACTACCGTGTGGCCAATGGCGCTGTGATGAACCTGGGCGGTCTGACTCCAAACATCACCATCAATGCGACAACCTGTAATCCGGGCTTCACGGGTGGCAATTCCGTGGTCTATGTGGACCGTGTCATTTGCGAGGACCTTGGTACGGCTGACGACTTCGACTTCAACGACGTGGCCTTCGATATCCGCTATGCAGACGGAGGTGCTTATGTGAAGATTATCTCTGTGGGCGGCAGATACCCGCTGAAGGTTGCCGGTCACGAGATTCATGAGTTGGCAGGTGGTACGAAGAATGATGACGGTTCCTACAACATCATGGGCGAAGTTGATGTGGAGGAGTTCTTTGTCAGCGGGGTCCATGCACCAGAGGATGTTGAGGTGGAAGTGACTTATATCGACCTCAATGGTACACCTTCTGCTGCGCCTGCATCTACCTTCATACTGGAGGCTAATGTCGGTGCTGTGCCCCAGAAGATCCGTGTGGAACCACGCTTCAAACTCTGTAATGAGCGTCAGCACATTGAGGCGAAGTATCCGCTTTTCAATAACTATGTTCAGGCTCCTGCTTTGGAGTGGTATTAAGCAATACACATCAAATACATCATAATTTTTACCGGGAGAGTGTCTGCGTGATGCAGATGCTCTCTTTTTTTGACCAATAAATATTTGGTCATATCAAATAAGTGTATTACCTTTGTCGCCTGTATGGCAAATATGAAGACTTTGGCCAAGGATACGGCCATATATGGATTAAGTAGCATCGTCGGCAGGTTCCTCAACTACCTGCTGGTTCCTCTCTATACACAAAGTATGTCGGCTGCCAGCGGCGGCTATGGTGTCATCACCAATATGTATGCGCTGACGGCGCTGACGCTGGTTCTCCTTACCTTTGGTATGGAGACGACCTTCTTCCGTTTTGCCAACAAGGAGGGCGAGGACCCGAAGAAGGTGTTCTCCACGGCACTCATCAGCGTGTCGTCTGCCTCCCTGCTCTTTGTCGTACTGGTATTGCTGTTCATCAGTCCTGTCAGTGAGTTTCTCGGCTATGCCGATAACCCGACCTATGTCTCGGCCATGGCCCTGACGGTAGCTATTGATGCAGTCCGTGCCATTCCCTTCGTCTATCTGCGTCAGCAGAAGAAGGCGTTGAAGTTTGCTGCCCTTCAGCTTCTGAACATAGGCATCAATATTGCCCTGAACCTGATATATTATCTGCTGTTAGGTGGTGAGGATCCTGGTTATGCCTTCTATATAAACCTTGCCACATCGACCATTGTCACGCTGTGCCTCTATCGGGAACTGATGGGTATCCGTGCCGGGTTCGACCGACAGCTCATGCGTCGTATGCTGAGTTATTCGTGGCCCATTGTCCTGCTGGGAATAGCAGGCATCCTGAACCAGGTGGCCGATAAGATTCTCTTCCCCTTCATCTATGACGGCAAGGACATGCAGATGCAGCTTGGCATCTATGGCGCAACGGTGAAGATAGCCATGATCATGGCCATGATTACGCAGGCGTTCCGTTATGCCTATGAGCCGTTTGTGTTCGGTAAGACGCGCGACAAGGACAATGACTATATGCAGGCTACGGCGATGAAGTATTATGTGATTTTCACGCTGCTGGCTTTCCTTTGCGTGGTGGGTTATATCGACATCATCAAGTATGTCATTGCCCCCGACTACTGGGTCGGCCTGCGTGTGGTGCCTATTGTGATGGCGGCAGAAATCATGATGGGTGTCTATTTCAACCTGTCGTTCTGGTATAAGCTGGAGGACAAAACCTATTGGGGTGCCATCTTCTCGACTATTGGATGTACGGTCATCATTGTGGGTAACCTCCTCTTTGTACCACGCTTCGGCTACATTGCCTGTGCGTGGGCCGGCTTTGCAGGCTACCTGACATCTATGGTGCTCAGCTACATCGTCGGATTCATCTATCACCCCATCAGCTATCCGCGTCGTTCCATGTCGGTGTATGTCCTGATGAGCATTCTCTTCTATGCGATGATGCACTACGGCAGGCTGTATTTGGACCAGTGGGTGTCGCTGGCGATGAATACGCTACTGATTATGCTCTTCGTCGCTCATCTGTTGTATTATGACCTGCCCGCCAGGTATCTGCCCGTTGTCGGAAAATTCCTTGGAAAAAACAATAAAACAAAAGCATAAAGAACATGAAACAAGTTACAGCATTTTTACTTTTTAGCCTTCTGACCCTTTTACCTTCGAACGTAAAGGCCGACGAGGGCATGTGGACACTTTACGACCTGCCGCAGCCTGTCTATGCACAGATGCAGGCCGAGGGTTTTGCGTTGCCTTATGAGGCTCTGTATAGTGGTGAGAACGCCATCATGAAGGCCGTTGTCAATTTTGGTGGTTTCTGCTCGGGTGTCGTGGTGTCGCCTGACGGTCTGGTATTCACCAACCACCACTGTGGCTTCGATGCCATCCGCCAGCACTCGACCGTAGAGCACGACTACATGCTCAATGGCTTCAATGCACAGAGCTATGCAGAGGAACTGCCCAATGAGGACCTCTTTGTGAGCTTCATGGTGGAGCAGAGGGATATTACGTCGGAGCTTTATGAAAAGGGTCTTCTCCAGCAGCCCATGAGCCGTATGTCGGCCTTTGTTGACAGTGTGGAGAATGCCATGTCGAGACAGATCCGTGAACAGGATTCCACGCTGCGTGTGGAGATCAAGCCATTCTACGAGGGTAACAAGTATTACCTGACAACTTACCGCGACTTCAAGGACGTGCGTCTGGTATTTGCCATTCCCAAGTCCATGGGTAAGTTCGGCGGCGAGACCGACAACTGGATGTGGCCCCGCCAGACCTGCGACTTCTCCGTGTTCCGTATCTATGCTAACCCTGAGACCAACGGTCCGGCAGAGTATAGCGAGAGAAACGTGCCCTACCACCCGAAGAACTGGGCTCCTGTATCCATGAAGGGCTATAAGAATGGTGACTTCGCCATGACCATGGGTTATCCTGGTTCTACCAGCCGCTATCTCTCCAGCTATGGTATTCTGGAGCGCTACGCCGAGAATGCCATGCGTGCCCAGGTTCGTGGCGTCAAGCAGGATGTCATGATTCGTCACATGCGTGCCTCCGAGGCCGTCCGTATCATGTACGACTCCAAGTACGCCCAGAGTTCCAACTACTGGAAGAACTCCCTCGGTATGAACAAGTGTATTGACAGCATCGGACTGGTCAGCCAGAAACAGGTGTTTGAGTATAAGCTGCGTCAGTGGCAGGAGCAGAACGACTGGCAGGGGCCTGACTTCGACCTCCTTTCCCGTCTCTACCAGAAGCGCTACCATGCCAACCGCATGTTCACGCTCATTTACGAGACGTTCTTCGAAGACCAGCTCTCACTGCGTGCCTTCCGGAGCAGTACGGGCCGCATGGAAGTGAAAGGTCCTGAGGACAATGCCAAGAAGCAGTATATTGAGTTCCGCGACAACACCAGCGAGTGGGATTTGGATACCGACTGCGAGGTTCTGGGAGCCCTGTTGCAGAACTACCGCGAGCAGGCTACAGCTGACTATATACCCGACTTCTACAAGACCATCGACAGCCGTTTCGGTGGTGACTGCCAGCGCTATGCCCGCTACCTCTACGAGCACTCCGTGCTGATGCGTAGCGGTAAGCCCATCTATATCAACCAAAAGGAATACAGCCGTGACCTCGGTGTAGAGTACGGCATTGATGTCTTCTCTCTCTTGATGGGTTTGTATTCTACGCTTACTCAGGACGATGACGAAATCAACGAACAGGAAAAGAGGCTTTGCGCTGCCAAGCTGCGTATGGAGCAGGACCTGCCCAACTACAGCGACGCTAACTTCACCCTGCGTATGTCTTATGGTCAGATAGGAGGCTACACGCTTGGCGGTCGTCCTTCAGGCTACTACACCGAGGCACAGAGCATGGTGGAGAAGATGCTGCAGGGCGAGCGTGGTGTCATTGACTACGAGGCAGAGCCCATCATGAAGGAACTGCTCTCTGCCCGTGACTTCGGCCCTTATACCGACGGCACCAGCGGCAAGATGCAGCTTTGCTTCCTCTCCAACAACGATATTACGGGCGGTAACTCCGGTTCTCCCGTCTTCAACGGTAATGGCGAGCTCATCGGCCTGGCCTTCGACGGCAACTGGGACAGCCTCTCCAGCGACATCTTCTTCGACCGCGACCTGGCACGTACCATCAGCGTCGATATCCGCTACGTCCTCTTCATGATGGACCGTTGGGGACATGCCGACCGCCTGCTGCGAGAGATTAATGCCAAATAAGTGATAAGTGACAAGTGATAAGTAACAAGTTTGCTGCAGCCCATGTGCTGCATCGTGTAATGTTGGTATGCTGCCTCCTTTGGAGTGCGGTAGCTGACTTGTCGCTTATCACTTATCACTTGTCACTTTGCCCTGTAGCTGCGCAAAACATGCATCGCTACAGCCTCGGCTTCACCGTCAACTATACTTCACCGCTTACCAGTCAATCGCTCTCCAAGAACTATGCGGACACCATTCCCATTGAGTTTGAGAACCACCGCATTATCGTACCCGTTGAGATAGAGGGTAAGAAATACCGCTTCCTATTCGACACAGGAGCTACCCAGGGAGCCCTATTCACTTCGGGAAAGATTCCTGTGCTCCGCGAGGTGGGAAACGTTATTTCCTACGACATTAACCGCCATTCCGACTCCCTGCGTGTCGTACAGCTGCCTGCCATCCGCATGGGCCATCTCACCATCGACGGCTATCTCTGCGTCGTCCTCTCCTCCGGCCCTATGTCACGTGCCTACGACGGCGTCATTGGGTTTGACCTCGTCAACAAAGGACTCTGCTGTAAGATTGACACTGAGAACAAACGTCTCATCCTTACCGACCAGAAGAAGTTTTTTGCTGAGGAGCAAGGCTATAAGGTGAAGTACAAGCTCAGAAACTTCGTACCCTATGTATGGGTCAGTCCTTTCATGCGCCACTACGATCAGGTGATATTCGACACAGGTTTCCAGAACCTTTATGCCATGGGACGTAAAAGTTTCCAGACGCACATCTATAAGAGCCGTCACGTGGCTGCCCAGGTGGAGGGAAAGGCCGTTGGACAGCACACCATCGGCGTGCATGGCGTAGAGAATGCCGACACCATCTATTTCCTTGCCCTCGACCGTATGAATCTGGGCGACTTCACCTTCCGTGACGTGCATATCATCACCCAGGAGGGCAGTTCCCACATAGGTTCCGAGCTGTTCGACTACGGCACCCTCATCATCAATCCCTTCAAGAAGCGCCTGCTGTTCCAGCCTCACAACAAGAGCGGTGTCGTCACCGTTGCCAACGAACAGTTCCAGATGGCTGTTGTGCCCTACCAGAATCTTCCCATGATAGGTCTCATCCGCGAGAACAGCGATGCCTATGCCCGTGGTCTCCGTCGTGGTGACATCATCCTCAAGGTCGATGGACATGACATCCCCTCCATGGCGGTCTTCCAGCAGTATTCCTTCGTCAAGGGCGAAACCTATACCTACACCGTTCAGACGAAGGAAGGGAAAATAAAAGCGGTGCAGGTTACCCGGTAGGTATCCTGCACCGCTTATGTCTTCATAGGATTTATAATCTCGTCAATTTCATGTCACCCATCATGACCGTCTTGCCAGTATAGTCGGTAAGCTGTTCGGTGGATACGTGATTCTTGGTTTCGTTAATCATCTCATCAAGAAGTCCTTGCTCCTTGATCATATTGAGGAAAACAGAGTCTAAAGATTCTGTGGCATCTGACCCATTAACGAATATTTTGAAGTCCTTGACATCAGTCTCTACCTCTTCAAGGGTGTTGAGAAGGCGGTTCTGAGCCAAGGTCCAGATGCCGCCACCCTTAAAGTTGATGGTTATCACCATGTCTATCTTGTATTCCCCTTCTTCTATCATAAGATGCATAATGGCATCAAAATCCAGTGCGATTCGTCCGTGATCCTTGAATTCAATGATTCCGTCAAGTTCAACGTTTCCGTCAACCTCTTCTTTATCGATATACTGACTATCCGTGCCCTTTATGTGCCACTTTCCGATCATCTGCTTCTTCGTGATGGGGTTGTCTGCATAGGCCATCGTCATGCAGGCAGCGCACAGCAGTACGGTCAGCATCGTGCGCAGTGTTATCATGCTCTGTTTCATTGTCTATTATATAT
>LXOW01391622.1_pt1 | contig 13505 bp, 12 predicted proteins | sample 1368591 | NCBI WGS metagenome assembly LXOW01 (sample SAMN04884650, study PRJNA319009) | bovine gut metagenome | isolation source: Cow rumen | host: Bos taurus | place: Italy: Legnaro (PD) | collected 2014-07-09
CAGGGTACCACAGGACGCACACGTAAAAACTACATCGTTACATTTCGTTCTTTCTGGAGATTTTTGAATGTTCAAAATTTGTGTCAAACGAACCCAACCAATCAATTGGAAAATATCCATACCGAAAAAAAAGAACGCATTTATCTGACTGAAGATGAAATGCAACGTTTTCTCAATGTAATTGACCTTCCTCTTGTATATGCAGCATGTACAACTATCTGTTATAGTGGACTTCGCATTTCAGAGTTATGCAATCTAAAATTAACTGACGTCAGTTTTTCAAGACAAGAAATACATGTAATCTGTGGGAAAGGAAAAAAAGACCGAATTGTTCCATTAAATTCGGAATTAAGTAATATTTTAACAACCTATATCTCACATGACCGAAATCCAGACTCTGAATATTTATTTTCCAGCAAACAGTCTGGACGAGTCAGCCAACAATACCTCAATAAAATGATCCATAAATATGCCAAACTTGCAAATGTCGACTCTCACATATCCGCACACTGTCTACGTCATTCATTCGCTTCTGCACTTGCTTCCAAAGGTGCCCCTGTTACTTCCATTCAAAAAATACTTGGACATAATGACCTAAAAACAACTAATATCTATATGCATATGAATCAGTCCGAGCTATTTCATTCCATCAACCTGCTTTCTCACTCTGCAAAAAATGAAGATTTAGAATCTCAATCTTCCAACATAAAATCAATCAACGAAGCTGACATTATTGCTCTAATTCAATCAAAACTTTCAAATTTGGCAAGCACATCCAAACTTCCTGAACCATTTCTTATATTTTTATCTTGGTTTTTAAGTTATTATTAAACAACCAACACATTGCATACCAAAAGAGACTATGTGTTTTCCATTCACACATAGTCTCTTTTCCTGTTATCATATTTTTACAAGTTTTCCAACATTATAGTTTTCTTTTAACAGTTTCCTAATACTCTTTTTCTTGTAATATATCTTTGCTTTGTTTGAAAGTTTAAAAAATGCTCTACTACCTATTTTTTTCAACGAATAAGCCCTTTGCATTCGCACCTTTGTCACATGTTTACATTTGTAAAATGCCTTTTCTCCAATCGTCTTCAAACATTTTCCAATGCTAATCTCTGTCACATTGATACACGCGTAAAAGGCATAACCGCCAACATCTTTAATATTATCACTCAGTTCTACTTTTCCATGCAACACTTCGCATCCAAAAAATGCATAACTGTCAATTTTAGTAACAACATAACGCTTTCCGTTAATTACTATATAATTCACATAATTTATCTCTGTTGCTTCTTCATCAAATCCAATTACACAAACAGTTCGTTTCGAAGCAGAAGAGGCAGTCACTTTATAGTAAATATAATCGACACATACTAAATCGTCAACATTTATACTATTTCCCGAAACATACTTACTTGCAGATATCGCTGTGGGGGTAGAAATCTCTGCTTCCTGCGACACGGCAGCTGCCATTGCACAAACCTCCCCATGTTCCGTTGGATACACCAAAGGACTGTCTCCCCCATTCCTCTGACTTATTTCCCAACACAATACATAAATTAGTATTGCCAGGAATATCCAAAAACTCCCATATTTCATTTTTAGTATTTTCCTTTCATCAACTCAACGATGCGTCCTGCATTGCACTTTACTCTAAATCTTACATTTTTATTTAACTTAACAAATGCCTTTGCACCAATTGACTTTAATGATTTTNNACAACTTTACTGCAATTGAAAAATGCTTTTTTACCAATTGACTTCACTTTTTTACCAATTACAATGTTAGTGACATTCTTACAACCCGAAAACGCCTCATTTCCGATACTTGTCACATAATTACCTAAATCCACATTACCTTTCAATATCTTGCAACCTTTAAATGCTTTTTTTGCAATACATGTAACACGGAATTTATGTTTCATAATAGTAACTGTACTCTTATATACTGCTTTTTTTGCAGATTTATCATATCCAACAATAGTAACATTACCACAAGAAGTAGAAATCTCCGTCACTTTATACTGAATACCATTCACATAATATTTCTTACCAAGTTCAACGGTTTCTTTCTTAGTTTCATTTGTTACCATCGGTGTTGGAGTCACAACTAGAGTTGGTGTAGCGCTCACTAGTGGTTGTCCGTTTGGCACCGCCGGGGCACTTGTTGCAAAATTCACAGGAGCCTTTGTTGCAATCGCTGTTCCTGTAACAACTGGTTTTACCGTTGGTGTAGCAGTCACTACAACGTTATTCGTTGGAGCAATCGTAGCTGCTGTTACAGACACTTTAACTGCATTATTTACCACACAATCATCGTAAACAACTGACAATGAAATATCACCTACATCATTTAATGTAACAGATGAAACATTTTGGTTGTTAACACGGAATGCAACACTCTTTGTTGGATCTGCGGATAAGTCAACCAATGCATTGCTATATAGGATATTATTTATGCTCAAATCTTTTGCATAAATCGTCTCACCTACATAATATGTATATTTTCTCAACGAAACAGAAAACGATGAAACTTTTTTTGCATATCCACACAAAATTACCGTTCCAAATTTATCAGGTCTACCCATTAAACTAACACTTACAGTTTTTTCACTATATTGATAACCAATTTTAGGAGCATCAGCTTTTGTAACCACTTGATTAATCTGAGATTTGTCAACAATTTCTACTCCACTATATTGATATTCTGCATAAACAATATAATCATCTATTCCTAAAATATTATCTTCTACTTTATAAACAACATTTCCATTACTTGCATTGGTTACTGAAACAATTCTTAATGATTTTACATCATCAACAAAAATTGAAATTGGTTTCAAAACACCATTTGCTTCAATCAAATAGTTGTATATTCCACTTGTTACAGTGTCATTACTTGAGGCTAAGACATTATAATAATACTTGATATTATTTTTTTCGTATTCAATAGATCCAGAAGAGTTAGCGCTACCCTGCTTCCAAACACGATAATAGCTTGCTCCATCATAATTCGAATTATTAGTCCATGTTAATTGTTTTGGTTTTGAAAAACCATACTTGTTTGCAACACTATCCGTAAACGTATTAGTAACATTAATCATCTTCGAAAAATCAATGGTTGCATATCCATTACGGTAATCAGCTTTAATCAAAGCATTTGCACCTGAAACATTACTAGAAGTCAATTTATCGCTACATGTAATGGATAGTGTACCTGTAATGATTTTTGTATTCTTATAACTACTAAACCAATTTGTAACCACGGTCGGTAATGTCACATACGAATTCGAGTTTGCTACTCCACCAACAATAGTAATATTTGTTTGAACGCTTGTATTACTATTCTTGTACGGTGAAACCTCTATATTGTCAAAGTTCACATGGTTCAAATACCAATTTGTAAACGTAGTATCGTAAATAGAATTCTTTTCTAATGTTATGTTGCCACTAAATTCAGCTTCCGTCACAGTACATCCTGTAAATGCTTTTTCTTTCAAAGTCACACTTCCGTTAGCTGTTCCATTAGTAGAAACGAGTAACTTAGCAATAGTTCCACTATTAAATGCCTTCTTTTCAACACTAATTGCCGAATTTTCTGCCAAAATATTTACAGTTGCCACTGGTCCAATACTCTTTGGTCCTGAAACTATGCCTTTAAATGTAACAGTAGCAGAGTTTTTGAACGGACTGTCAATATTAATCGTAGCCGACTTTTCAAAAGTCACATCATTTACAATATTCAATGCTGTTGCGTCAATATCTACTTCGTTTGTAAAAACAACTTTGGAAGACTTCTTTACTATATCTTTGCTCAATTTATCTAACGCAGATACCTCTGAAACACCTGTTTTAAAGGTGTCTATCGTAAAATCGTCATCCCAAACAAACGAAAATTTATCTTTTTCTTTTATTTCAACACTCGGATTCTTTGTTTTAACCTCATTTATGATACTTTCCAATAGATTTGTATTTGTTGAACAATCAATCACACCCTCAAAATCATTGGTCTTTTTCATATAAATATTAATCTGTTTTTCAGTAATTATAACAGAAAAATCAAGACCATACAGCGTAACGTTACTCGTAACATTAGTTGGTGGTGTTGCTGTTGGTGCTAGTGTTGGTGCTGGTTCTGTTGTTGGTGCTGTTGTTGGTTTCTCTGTTGCTTTTACCGAAACATCCTCTTCCTTACCTGTCTTACTCTCACCATTTTCTACTACTGTATCATCCTGAGTATCAACAGTCGTCACATCATTAGAAGCAAACGCTTGAATATTTCCATCAAATCCACTTGTAATCACTACATTCATTGCCAACAAAACGGCAATCGCTTGTTTCGCTATTCTATTCATTTCAACTCTCCTTGCTTTTGTAATTTCTACAAACAATCGTTTTAAACCAAAATATCATTATACTGAGTAGATTATAGCATTTTATTACAAATAACTCAATACAAACGTAACTCTACATTCACAACTTCGTAACAATTACTATATTTTTACATTATTTTCGTATCTTTTTGTATATTTTTGGAAATATTTTTCTATACCAGCTAGTTTTGCCGGCTAACGACTTTTCTCCACCAACGATAATTTTCTCCATTTTCCTGTCTGCCAACGAATAAACATAGCAATTGCTCGGATTACCTCATCCAAAGTCAGACCAATGTAGGCGCCGACTACGCACATTCCCAGATGTAATCCAAAGAAATAAGTTCCACCTGCAGCACAAAGAAACATAAAAATAGCTCCAATAACCATAGGAAATATGGTATCACCGCTTGTTTTCAGTGCATTTCCAAAGACAAGATTTGATACACGCCCGACCTCCAGCACAATGTCAATGGTAAGCAATGTAACTACCATTTTCGTCATTTCCGGTGTGGAATGAAATAGTTTCATAATATATGCACCATTTAATGCAATCACACCTTCCATGCTGATTGCCACTACAATTCCTATAAGAGCAGCCTTCTTTGTTCCTTTGTCGCAGGCATCGTAGTCACCTTTTCCAATCCTCCATCCGGTCAGAATTGCATTTGCCGACGCCAAAGCCGCCCCCGCACAATAAGCAAAGTTTGTAATCTGCGCCGCATAGGAACGTGCTGCCACATGAAACTCCGAATTTGGCATACGATTAAGCCCGCGGATTACAAGTGTCATGGCAACATTGTAGATGGCAGTTTCCATAGCTGACGGAAGGCCAATCATTACAATCTGTTTGATAACGATTTTCATGGAAATACGATGGCTGTCCTCTTTTGCATGTATGAGTAATTTAGACTCTATCATTACAATCAATAAATTGATACATTTTGAAATTACAGTAGCAATCGCAACTCCTGTAACACCCCAATGTAACACAAACAAAAAGATAGCATTTAATCCTAAATTGATACCATTTCCCACCAAGGACGCATACAATGAGTGTTTTGTGTAGCCAAAAGCTCTCAAATATCCTGCAAACATAGGAATTATGGCATTAAACACACAAAATCCACCCACAATCTGAAGATATCTGTTGGCATCCTCAAAAAGTGCCGGCGAAATGCTGATGACTTTCAAAATCGGTCCGGAAAAAACCGCAAGAAATACGCCTAACAAAATGCCAAACACCGTATTAAATACAAGTCCTGCCTGCCTTGCCTGATACGCCACTCCATCCCGCTTTGCACCGATATTTTGCGTCATAACTGCCATAGCTCCTGTACAGACCACAGAAAACATAATGATAAAGATACCTATGTAAGTATTTGCAGTTCCCACTGCCGCTACCGTATTATCACTAACGGATGATAACATAACCGTGTCAATCATTCCCGAAAGCATATATAATAATGTTTCTAAAAAAATAGGCACAAATAAACGCCCTAACGAACCCTTCTGTCTTCCCATAATCTCCTCCTTGGTACTTATATGTTCTTTCAAGTCTCCTATATGCAAAACGCCCTGTGCAGATGCACAGGGCGCTACATATAATTATTTTAACCTCAACTACTAACGTAGCTAATCACAACTTTTTTATGATAACTTTAAAATCTTTTCTACAGTTTCCTGCATCTTCTCTGACTCACAAACAATGTCATGAAGAACTGGAGCTGTACGGATCTCTTCAATTGCGTTTGGAACTTTAACTCCTGAAAGTTTGCTAAGCTCATCTACCAACTCGAAGTCTCCCATGCTATCATACTTCGTGTCAATTGCATTCATAACGCTTCTTGTAAACTTGTATGGGCTTGCTGTAGAAGCGATTACTGTAGGAGTCTGATCTCCTGTCTTAGCAACGTAATCTTTGTATACACCTGCTGCAACTGCTGTATGTGTATCCATGATATATCCTTCTTTATCGTAAACAGCCTTGATTGTAGCTGCTGTCTTAGCTTCGTCTGTATATCCGCCAACGAAATCTGTAAGATTTGCCTTCATATCATCTGTGATGTTGTATACACCTGTTGTAGAAAGTGCTTTCATAAGATCTGCACACTTGTCAGCATCATTTCCGGCAATCTTGTAAATCAATCTCTCAAGGTTACTTGAAATCAAGATATCCATTGATGGAGATGTTGTTAAGATAAACTCACGGTTCTTATCATATGTTCCTGTTTGGAAGAAATCAAATAATACTTTGTTGTCATTTGATGCACAGATAAGTTTCTCGATAGGAAGTCCCATGTTCTTAGCATAGTATGCAGCTAAGATATTTCCAAAGTTACCTGTTGGAACTACTACGTTCATCTTATCTCCGGCTTTGATTTCACCGTTTTTCACTAATCTTGAGTATGCGTATACATAGTAAACAATCTGTGGAACCAAACGTCCAATGTTGATTGAGTTAGCAGATGAGAACTGATATCCTGCTTTGTCCATTCTCTCAGCTAATTCTTTGTTGTTGAACATAGCTTTAACACCGCTCTGAGCGTCGTCAAAGTTACCTGTAATTCCAACAACCTTTGTATTTGCACCCTTCTGAGTAATCATCTGTTTTTCCTGNNAAAGCAGCCTTTCCTGTATCTCCGGATGTAGCTGTCAAAATAACGATTTCGTTTTTCACACCATTCTTCTTTGCAGATGTTGTTAATAAATGTGGCAAAATAGACAATGCCATATCTTTAAATGCAATTGTTGAACCGTGGAACAACTCTAAGTAGTATGCTCCGTCCTTCTTTACCATAGGAGCGATTTCTGTAGTATCAAACTTACTGTCATATGCACGGTTGATACAGTTTTTCAATTCCTCTTCTGTAAAGTCGGTGATGTATAACTTCATTACCTCATAAGCAACCTCCTGGTAGCTCATCTTTGATAACTCTTCTACTGTCTTATCAAGTGCTGGAATCGACTGTGGAACAAATAATCCACCATCTGTTGCAAGGCCCTTTAAAATAGCCTGTGATGCTGTTGCTGTTTCCTGTTTGTTACGAGTACTGTTATACATAAGATTCATCTTGCTTCATCCTTTTCTATTTATTAAACCACGCCAAAACGGCGCTTACTACAGTTCTTCTCTCGTGCAATTGCACATATTTGTTGGCATTATACCATATTCTGTGAACTTATTCAAGAAATTATTCATTTCTGTAACAGTTGACGGTTTCGCCATCATAATTGTCATTTTTTTCCACCAAACTATACAATTTAAGTCTCGCCCCACGAAACTTAGTGCACAGCGTTTCTCTCTGTCGGAGATTATAATCCTAACAAAAATAAACCTCATAAAATAAAAGTTTTTCATTCAACCATGCAAAAGGCTGACATATGATTTTTCTTTCACTCTATGAGGTTTGGTTCATTTTCAAAACTCGTTCGTATATCCTGTACACTTTCTTGTACGCTTAAATACACTATCGGCTTGTGCTTCATGCTTCAACATTCTACTTAAAAAATTCATGATCTGCATAAGTTAAAACATAAGTCAGGCTACTGTCAAACCATTCTACATTTCTTTTTGCCGCGTAGCGTCTTGCCATAAAATAAAGGGCTCCCTTTGATTTATCCTCGCCTTTTAAGACACGGTCAACCGCTTCTTTCGTTCCTTTTGTAACAGTAACATCATAATAGCTTCCATCAGAAATCGGTGAAAACTGGTACACGCCACCACTATGATCAAATACAACTTCTGCCACATTGTCAGGGAATTCTGTTTTACAATTTACCCGGTTTAAGATTACATTTGCAACCAGCATTTTGCCTTCCACATCTTCATCTCCGGCTTCTGCTTCCACAATTCGTAAAAGTACTTCTTTATCATGTTCTGATAACTTCACAACATATTTGTTTTTCTTATGCTTTTTTCTTTTTTTGATTTTTTCTTTTTCTTCATCTTTTGCAATCTGCTTTTGCACTAATAATGCGTCTGTATTTTGCTCCTGATTTACCTCAAACAACTTTAAAACATTATAGTCAATAGGCTTTTGTTCACCAACTGAGAAAAAAGCTGTTTGTTCCCAAATCGGATTAACATCCATTCCACTACTTTTTTGAGACAAACTTGCAACACCTAACAACGTATCATTAGCAAGTTCCTGATACGTCGGAATTAACTGTTTTGTCACTGGTTCTTTTTCTTTTTCCAAAAATCCCACAGCATTCCACAATCCAGTTTTATCTGTTTTCTCTTTTTGTACAGTTACAACCTCCGCATAAGTGTTTGATTGATAACTCAATTTTTCGTTTAAACCTGTACCTGTAATAATACAACATGATGCCAAAATTCCAAACACTGTCCTTACAAGCATATTTTTTCTGTCGTACCTTTCATTAGTCAAGACTAGTCCAGAAAACATATGTTTCATGCAGCTACCTCTTCTTTCCGCAATTCAATTGCTTTCTACTTCCATACATCATGGTGTGAATTTTAGCCTACTTTTAACTTTACTGTCAATACAAATTCCCATTTTTCGGAATTTAAACCATGTTTTAAACACCATTATTTTACATTTATAGTATATTCTTGTTATTTTGCATAGTTATTCTTTTTATATTTTGTCAGTTTATTCCAAAACATTTTTGTCATATTTTTTATCATTACATAAATTTACCAATTGACAAAATGTGATTTTTCATGCGAATTACGTCAAATTTCAAAATCATCTGTCGATTTTTACACTTAAAACAATTTTATCAGACAATTGTGAAGTTATTTTTTAAGAAACAACTTGCGACTACTACCATGAAACTGTTCTCATATCAAAGCAATTGGCGCTTTTTTCGCAATCCAAAAAAGAACAGATACACACCAGCTTTCTTGCCTTATTTTTCAAATAATTGTATAATTATGGTATAAGCAAGAGAATGAGAATAAAGAAAGGAAGGTAAATATGAGCAAATTACCAGGGGTTTTTTCAGCAACAAAAAAAGATGGAAGCACTTATTTTCGTGCATCCATCACACATAATGGAAAACATATCAGTCTTGGTAGTTTTAACACCGAGCAAAAAGCTTCTCAGGCCTACAAAGAAGCATCCTACCTTCTTTCTAGCGATACTCCTATTGAAAAACATGACAAAAACTCTGTTCTTTCTTATAACAAATGGATTTCGCTCATTAATTTTCGTGACAACAAGATTTACTGTAAAACACCTATCTACATTTTCTCCAATTACTTTCATTATTATTTTGATAAAGACGATTATTTGAAATTCGATGTAGATGACCTGTTTTACTACTCAAAGCACACCATTCAAAGACGGGGTGGTCACTTATTTGTTGCAGATTTTGGTACACAGTACAACATTTTATCCCGTTATGGAATTAAAAACTTTGCTGTAGCAGGAAAAGATTATCGTTTTGTAAACGGAGATACCAATGATTATCGCTACGCAAACATCGAAGTTATCAATAAATATCACGGTGTTTCCAAACAGATAAACCGTGGAATTTCCTATTACACTGCAAAAATACATATCAACGGAGATTACCAAATTGGAACATATCAGACAGAAGCTGAAGCTGCTGTTGCATACAACAAAGCCGCTATTTATCTAAAAGAACATGGCTTTACAAAAAATTTTCCTATGAATTATGTTTTGGAATTAAACGAAATCGAATATGCTACAATTTTTAACAGAATATCCATTTCAAAAAATATACGAAACAACTTTCAATGAATCGCTTACAGCTGACTTGTTTGAATGAGTTTTCCTGCCAGATTTCATAGTAGTTATTTTCGCTAATTTTGTTATTTTTTACATTACAAAATGTCACATTATCATTAATTTTTAAGTTTTACGATAATAATTTTGTTTTTTTCAAAAAAAGACTATCTTTTTTCGCAAAACGTGTTATAATAGATTCATATTTTTCTTCTTCCATTTTCAAAAAACGCAGTCAGAAAGACAACCGTATGTCTTTCGACTGCGTTTTATTATCTTTGAGCATCTTGTCAATAACTGTGCTTTACGCACGTAAATCATTTTGTCACTCCAACTCTGGATTAAAAGCATAGAAATTCTTCGAATTCATCTTTTCCTGTGCCAGGCGAAGCGCTTCTCCAAACCTCTGAAAATGCACAATTTCCCTTGCTCTCAAGAATTTAATTGCATCCGTGATATCCGGATCTTTCACTAATCTTAAAATATTATCATAGGTAGTTCTTGCTTTTTGCTCTGCTGCCATATCCTCGTACAAATCTGTAATCACATCACCCTTTGACTGGAATTCACAGGCATTCATCGGAATACCGCCTGCTGCCATAGGCCAGAGCGCCAAGGTATGGTCTACGTAATATTTATCAAAACCACTCGCTTTAATTTCCTCCGTGGACAAATCTTTTGTCAGCTGATAAACAATGGCACAAATCATCTCCATATGTGCCAATTCTTCTGTACCGATATCTGTCAGAAGTCCTGCAACTTCATTGTATGGCATGGTATAACGCTGCGCCAGATAACGCATGGATGCTAACAGTTCTCCATCCGGTCCTCCATACTGACTGATAATAATCTGAGCCGCCTTAGGATCACATTTTTTTATCTTGATTGGATATTGTAAACGCTTTTCATAATTCCACATGCTAACATCCTCCCTTCCAAGGCCATGGTTGCAATGCCCAGGTCCAATCATCTACTGATTGCACATCTTCTACCTGCATCGGCATACCTTCCTGTTTGCACTTTAAAAGGGCTTCTTCTCTCATATTTTTGTACTCCTGATAGCACTCCAAGGCTTCCTTATTGTAAGGATGCGTATCTAAAAATAACACCACATCATCCATGGCAAAACTTACTTCATCCAAAAAATCTTTCAGTTGTTGACGACAATTACAGTTAGCCATTGCAGTTGCCCCCTCTCCCTCTGATTCCGGTATAGGGAAGTACCAGTTCTTTAAAAATGGTTCCATTTTTCAAGGCATCCTCCGGATCTAACAGTTGTTGAAATTTTTGCCAAGGCACATAGCCCATCCCCGGTTTCATGCGGTCTACTCCACTTTCCATTGACATCTGTTTCGTGCATCCCATTTTCATATATTCCATTTCCTCCTGCTCTGTCTGTGAATACTCATTTCCACAGGAACAGGTATTTTTCATCGGATAGTTCTGTCTGTTCTGATACATGGAATTATAATAGGAATTATTTCTCCCTCTGCACATTTGTCTGGAATTCCCATTCCATTGATTTTGTCGATTGCAATTACATCCTTGCTCTCTCATTAGGCCACTCCTTTACATCTGATACCTACAGTATATGTAAAGAATAAAAGAATGTTACAGTGGCTCTATCCAATGGAATTCTTCAGCTAACATTTCCCCATCCGACAGACAAGGCTCACAAGAGATGTTCAATATCACTCGTACTCAATACTAATCAAATACTCCATAGGTATCATTCCTGCATGTTCCGTCACAATATGGCGCATCATATAATCAATCTTTGTAATTACATCCCGCTGTTTCTCATAAGCACCCCCTTCTTTTTTTTGGTCGGGAACAAAATATGTTATCTCAACTTCCACCTGTTCCGGTAAATTTTGTGCAATACAGGCTAACTTGTCGTTGATACGCTGAATTTCATCCTCCGTAAGCTCCACCAATGCCTCTGTCTTTCTCCCAGTTTCAGAAATGGCAGACTTGTACCCGGTAAGAGCATCAAAAGAAGCAAACTGAGCAGCTCTGTTGTACATGGACATACGGGGGTGGTTTTTAGAGGTGGGATGCGGCATGTCAAGCATCTCTTGTAATGGTAGATTTTTGTTTATCATGCTTTGTGTCCTCCAATCTGCTTATTTCTCTCTCTGGCAGTGGCACCCTCCTCAAAATTTACGCCCTTTAACATGGCATTTTTTCCGTATTTTTTCTTCACTTCTAACATGGCTTTTTGCAGGCGCTTTTCCTTTTCCAGTTCTTTTTGCTCTGCTTCCCGTTCCTTCTCCACTGCTTCATAATCTGTAAACAGCGTCATCTGACCTACTGCCGAAGGTTTTGGTGCCTGCTCTTCCAAAAGGACATGATTTGCAACCACCGTCAGACGTCGCACGGTGTAATTTGGATTTACAATATCATCATATAGTTTTAGCATAGCTTCCAACATCATCTTTGAAGATGCGGTGTAGAACTTAAGATTTACCGTACCATGGGCGTGTTTTGGCACGCTTCGCCCATAACGGTCTGTCTTTATAGTGCCGGAAACCCGCCGTTCCTTTACATTTTCAATGTCATATCCCACCGTCAAAACCAACTGATCCGTAACCAGACCTTTATCCACCAGTTCCAAAGACAAGGCATCTGTCATCTCATAAACGACAATTCGTGCTTTTTCAAAAGTGTAAGGAATATGCAATACCTGACCGGAAGAAAGACTGTTATTTTCCGGCTTATAGGATTTAATATCTGCAATGGTGCATGGTTCCCATCCCCAGGCATGGTCAATCAACAGTTCCGCATTGACGCCAAACATTTTATATAGTAACTCTTCGTTAAAATACTCTCTCGGTCCCCCCATGGAACACTGGGCAATATCCCCCATAGTGTACATTCCTTTTTCCGCTAATTTCTTCGCATACCCCGGTCCCACTCTCCAAAAATCCGTAATGGGCCGGTGTTCCCAAAGCTTTTCACGATAACTTCTCTCTGTAAGTTCTGCGATGCGGGTTCCGTTTTCATCCGGTTTTGCATGTTTTGCCATCACATCCATGGCAACTTTGCAAAGGTAAAGATTTGTACCGACACCTGCAGTAGCTGTAATTCCCGTTCTTTCAAATACTGTCTTTATCATCTTTCCTGCCAGTTCCTTCGCCGTCATCTTATACGTATCCAGATACTCTGTCACATCGATAAATACCTCGTCTACCGAGTAAACTACCATATCTTCCTGTGCCACATACTCTAAATAAATCTCATAGATTTTCGTGCTCATGCTTAAGTATTCTGCCATATGGGGCGGTGCTACAATGTAATCTACATCATATTCCGGATGCGCCGCCAGCTCATCTGCATCAAACGACGACTTTCCCGGTCGGTTGTAAGGATGCTTCATCCTTCGTTCCGCATTGATTTCCTTCACT
>LXOW01402093.1_pt1 | contig 13505 bp, 10 predicted proteins | sample 1368591 | NCBI WGS metagenome assembly LXOW01 (sample SAMN04884650, study PRJNA319009) | bovine gut metagenome | isolation source: Cow rumen | host: Bos taurus | place: Italy: Legnaro (PD) | collected 2014-07-09
CCGAGGAAGAGGAGCTCCCCGCCAGCCTGCTGACCGATCCGGTCACATATCCCGGCTCCTTTGATCTGGAGGCGAACAGCGGCGCCGCCGCAACGCTCTCCGGCGAGGGAGGCAGCGCGACGGCCACCGTCACGACGCCGGGCGACGACTGGCACGTCAAGTTCTACGTCAAACCGCAGACGACGCTGGAGGCGGGCAAGACCTATCGCGTCAGCCTGCGCGTTGAGAACGCCTCCGGCTGCCCGGTCTGCTTCAAGAACGTGACCACCGGCGCGGAGGAAGGCTTCGGCGTCAAATGGATCGGCTCCGCCGATCAGACCGTCACCCACACGTTTACGCCGACGACGGGCGGCCTGCTGGAGCTCCTGCTGAAGATCGGCAACGTGCCCGCAAACACCGCGGTCACCGTCAGCGAAATCCAGGTCAGCGAGATCACGACGGAATTCGTTCCCGTGACGATCCCCGGCTTCGCCTACCCGGTCACGGTGGCGGAGGACGTCGCGTACAATTCCTTCAATCTGGAGGCGAACAGCGGCGCTGCCGCGACGCTGACCGGCAACGGAACGAGCGCGACGGCCACGGTCACGACGCCGGGCGACGACTGGCACGTGAAGCTCTACGCCATGACGGGCTTTGCGCTGCAGGCCGGCAAGACCTATCAGATCAGCATGAACGTCGCCGGCGCGAGCGGCTGCACGATCTGCTACAAGAACGTCACCGCAAACGACGGAGAGCAAGGCTTCGGCACCGAGACGATCGGCGCCGACGGCACGGTCACCCACACGGTGACGCCGACGACGGGCGGCCTGCTGGAGCTCCTGCTGAAGATCGGCAACGTGCCCGCGAACACTGCCGTCACGGTCAGCGGGATCCAGATCGCCGAATACGCATCCGGCACCGTTGATGTGACGCCGGACGGCTTTGCCTATCCGGAGGTGACGGCGGGCGGCGTGATCTCCAACTCCTTTGAGTTAGAGGCGAACAGCGGCGCGGCCGCGGAGCTGACCGGCGACGGAAACAGCGCGACGGCCACGGTCACGACGCCCGGCGCCGACTGGAACGTCAAGTATTACATCAAGCCCGGCGTCGAGCTGACGGCAGGGCAGGTCTATACGATCACTGTGAACGTCACCGGCGCGGCCGGCTGCCCGGTCTGCTTCAAGAACAGGGACACCGGTGACGAGGAAGGCTTCGGCACGGCGACGGCGGGCTCGTCCTCCGTCACGCGTACCGTTACGGCTGCGGAGGACGGCACGCTGGAGATCCTGCTGAAGATCGGCAATCTGCCTGCCGGCAGGAGCGTGACCGTCAGCGGCGTCTCCGTCATGAAACGCGGCGGGGATATCTACAGCGACAATCTGATGACGGCCGGGCTGATCCCGGCCGCCCGGGGCGGCGTCAATTTCTGGGCGCACGAGGATTATGCAGCGTCGCTTTCCGGGGACGGCTCCTCCGTCAGCCTTGCGATCGCCGACTCGCCTGCGGCCGGCGCGGAGGCGTGGAAGGTCAAACTCTTTGTGGAGACCGGGATCGCGCTGGAGGCCGGAAAGCATTACCGCGTCAGCGCCGACGTGCGCGCGAGCGCGGAGACGGATTACGAGATCTGTTATAACGACGGCGCCGCGGAGAAGGGCGTGGGAGCGCTCTACGGTCTGCACGCCGCGCCGGAGGCGCGGACGGCGGTATTTGAAGCCGCGCCGGAGCACGACGCGGAGCTGACGCTGCAGTTCAACCTCGGCTGGGCCGGCGCGCCCTGCACCGTCACGGTCAGCGGCGTGAAGGTCGAGGAGATGGAGGAGGGCGACGGCGAGGAGCTGCTGTCCGACTTCCGCTGCGACAGCGTGGGGAGCTTCAGCGCTTCCGCGGACGACGGCTACGCCGTCTCGCTTGACAAGGGCGCCTCCTCCGCCGTGTTCCGGATCGAGAAGGCTCCCGCGGCGCGCAATCCGTGGAACGTCAAGCTCAACGCCCGCACGGGCTTCACGCCGGAGAAGGGCAAGGGCTACCGCGTCAGCTTCGACGTTGAAGCCGCAAGGCCGCAGAGCACGTTCGAGGTGTTTCTTGACGGTGATCGGGAGGCCGCCTACGGGCAGCTGTTTGACCGCTCTCTTGCGGCCGGAAGGAACCGCTTCTCCTGCATGATCTATCCGGGCGACAGCAAGGGGCCGCTCACGCTGCAGCTCCGCTTCGGCAAGACGAACGGCACGAACGGCAACGCCTATACCGTCAGCAACGTGAGGATCGACGAGGTCAGCTTCCGATACACGCAGACGCCCGAGATCAACGCCGTCACCATGCTCGTGGCGCAGGACGGCTACGCCGAGCGTCTGGAGAAGACGGCCGACCGGGCCGCTGTCCGGATCGAGAAAACGCCGGCCGCGGGACGCGAGCCCTGGAAGAGCAAGCTCTTCGTGGACACCGGCGTCACCCTTGAGGCGGGGCAGAAGTACCGCATCAGCATGGACGTCAAGTCCATCGTCCCCGCCCCCTTTGAGGTCTGCTTCAATGACGGCGGCGAGGAGAAGGGGCTCGGCGCGATCTTCGGCCTGATCTCCACGCCCTCCGGGCAGTACGTTGAGTACGTTACCTATGCGAAGAAGGACGCGCAGCTCGTGCTTCAGCTTTCCCTCGGCAACTGCTCCGCTCCGAACAGCATCATCCTCAGCGGCGTCAAGGTTGAAAAAGCCGGCGCCATCGAGCTGGTTTCGGATACGATCTATACCTTCTGAACGCCCCGCAATCTGTAAGATCAGCCGGGATCATCCGACAAGAAAGGCGTGTGTTTCATGAAAAAAGGACTCTCTTTGATTTCACTGCTCCTGCTTCTGACGCTGCTTTTATCCGCCTGCGGCACTCCGGCGGCTCCCGCAGAACCTGCGGAGGTCCCGGAGCANNGGTCCCGGAGCAGCCCGCCGCGGAAGCGTCCGCCGAACGGCTCCCCGACGAGCCCTATGAGGCGGTGCCGTACAACCTGTATCCCGCGCCGGAGGGCGGCTACGTGGGCGACGTGATGCCCTTCGTGACGGAGGACGGTACGCTGGAGATCTACTATCTGTACGACACGGATCACAACGGCCAGGGCTACCACCCGATCTACAAATACTCCACCGCGGATCTTTGCGGGTACAAGGATCACGGCATGGTGCTCGACTACGGCCAGATGTCCGATCCCGACCCCGCCCTCGGCACCGGCTCCGTCATGCAGGACGGCGGCGGTCTCTACCACCTTTTCTACACCGGCCATAACGACACCGGCAACGGCGGGCGGGGCAAGGAGTGCGTCATGCACGCCGTCAGCACCGACCGGGAGAACTGGGTGAAGGACGGAGAGCCGCTGTTCTTCGCGCCGGAGGGCTATTCCAAAGACGACTTCCGCGACCCCGAGGTCTTCTGGGTCGAGGAGGATCAGTGCTACTGGCTGCTGATCGCGGCACGCGAGGACACGCTGGGCGGCGTGGTCGTCAAGTACGTCTCCACCGACCTGAAGCACTGGGAGTTCATCGGCCCGATCTTCGCGCCGCTGTCCCAGTACATGCTGGAGTGCCCCGATCTGTTCTGCATCGGGGACACCTGGTACCTCACCTACAGCTGGGACTGCGTTACCTATTATGCCATCGGCGACTCCATGGGCGGCCCGTTCGTCGCCCCGCGTGACAACATCCTCGACGGCAAGGGCACGATGGACGGCAGCGGCTTCATCTTCTACGCGGCGAAGACCGCGGAGCTCGACGGCAGGCTCTGCCTCTGCGGCTGGCTCGGCCGCGCAGGGCTGACCTCGGACTCCGGCGTCTATCAGTGGGCAGGCAGCGTTATGGTCCACCAGCTTGTCCAGCACGAGGATAAGACGCTGGGCGTCAAGGCGCCGGACACCTTTGCGGATTACTTCACCGTTGACAAACCGGTCGCTGCCGCCGCGCTGAGGGGCGGCGTGGAGATCAGCGGAAACAGTGTGTCGCTCTCGGCGGAGGACGGCGATTACGCGCTGGCTGATCTGGGCACGCGCCCCGCGTCCATGACGCTGGAGTGCGACGTGACGCTGGACGAGGGCGGCCGCGCGGGCTTTGCCTTCGGCGGCAGCGCGAGAGATGAGGCCTACACCGCGCTCTGCCTGGACGCGCGGGAGAATCTGCTGCACTACGAGGGCTATGAGATCGAGGAGCTCGACCGCTACGAGCCCGCCGCGTTCACGAAGTTTGATTTCTCCAGCGGCGGAACGCACCGCGTGAAGCTGGTCTGCGAGAACGAGATCGTCGTTCTCTACATCGACGACGTGAAGGCGCTCAGCTCGCGCGTCGTTCACTCCGTTGACGGCGCGCACATCGCCGTGTTTGCCGACGGCTGCGGCGCGTCCTTCCGCAACATCAGCATCAAGCTTCCGGGATAGGATCCCGGCGGTATTCGGCGCGCCGCAGCGAACACGCGTTTGCTGCGGCGCACTTTTTTCCGGCTTCCGTTGCAATGCGCGCCATTTTCTGCTATAAGAGAGTAGTCGATTTTTGATATAACAAGAGAGGATCCTTCATTATGCCATCCACACCCTACAGCGAATACGGAAAGGCCCTGCGCATGGGACAGAAAGAAGTGCGGGAGCTGCGCGCCGCGGGGCGCTCCCCCTATCCGCCGGTTCTGGAGGAGCTTCTGCCGAACATATCGTCATGCACCGTGCAGGAGCTGCCCATACAGGACGTCCCGGCCGACCGCATCGTCGGCGTGCGCTTTTCCGGACGGACCGACGCGTTCAGCGCAGGGTTCTATCCGCTGCTGGACGCGGAGAGCGAGTTCGCCGTTAAATGGACCGCGCTGTGCAGCGCGCATCTTTCCGACGCCGGCATCCGCGATCCGATCCTCTGCTGCGAATATCTGGGCGATTTTTACGTGCAGGAGGGAAACAAGCGCGTCAGCGTGCTGAAGTATTTCGGCGCACCGCGTATCCCCGCGCGGATCCTGCGGATCCTGCCCGAGCGCAGCGATGAGCCGCGCATCCGCGCCTACTATGAGTTCCTGAGCTTCTACGAGCGCACCCGCCTCTACGACGTTCAGTTCCGCAGGCCGGGGGGATATGCCCGCCTGCTGGCAAGCCTCGGCGCGGATCCCGCGCACGTATGGACGGAGCAGGAGCAGCGGGCTTTTTCCGCCCGCTATCATCGGTTCAGGACGGCCTTTTCGCAGTTCGCCGGCCGCAATCCCGAGCTGTCGGCGGAGGAGGCGCTGCTCGTGTGGCTTCAGATCCACAGCTGGCAGGAGCTCTCCGACGCGGGCGACCGGGCTCTCCGGCAGTCGCTTGCGGAGCTGTGGGGCGACGTGGTGACGGAGCTGGGGCAGGACGTGCAGGTACGCACGGCGCCGGACGACGGAAGGGGCGTGCTGGGCAAGCTGATTTCCGCCGTGCCGACGCGGATCAACGCGGCGATGATCCACTGGCAGGACGCGGAGCTGAGCGCCTGGACCGGGGCGCATGTGCAGGGCGCGCAGGAGCTGTGCGAGGCGTTCGGCGATCAGGTGCGCCTGCGCAGCTATTTCCATGCCGATACGCCGGAGCAGGCGCAGCAGCTTCTGGAGCAGGCGGTGGCGGACGGCGCGGAGCTTGTCTTCACCACCACGCCGACGCTCCGCCGCGCCGCAATGAAGGCCGCCGTCAAGTATCCGAAGGTACGCTTCCTCAACTGCTCGGTGGACACGCCGCTCTCCAGCGTCCGCAGCTACTATTGCCGCACGTTTGAGGGCAAGTTCATCACCGGGCTGATCGCCGGCGCCATGGCGGACAACAACCGCATCGGTTACGTGGGCTCCTATCCCATTCTGGGCGTGCCCGCCGCGATCAACGCCTTTGCCCTGGGCGCGCGGATGACAAATCCGCGCGCAAGGATCGAGCTGGAATGGTCCTGCGTCTGCGACGACGCTGCAAAGCGCCTGGCCGACCGGGGTGTGCGGGTGATCTCCAACCGGGACGTGCCGCTTCAGGATCGGAAGTATCTGGCCGGCGGTCAGTACGGGACCTTTCTTCTGGAGGAATCGGGGCAGCTCGTCCCGCTGGCCTCGCCATGCTGGCGCTGGGGCCGCCTGTACACGCACATCGTGCGCTCGGTGCTGGACGGTAGCTGGAGCGCGAAGAAGAGCTCCCCCGAGGCGGTGAACTACTGGTGGGGCATGGACAGCGGCGTCGTTGACGTGGAGCTGACAGAGCTGCTGCCCGCCGGGGTGCGCTTCCTGGCGGAAAAGATGATTGACCAGCTCCGCTTTGAGGGGATGGACCCCTTCCGGCAGCGCATCGTCTCCCGGGACGGCGCAGTGCGCAGCGACGGCGCCCGGAGCCTCACCACGCTGGAGCTGCTGCGCATGGACTGGCTCTGCGACAACGTGGAGGGATACATCCCCGGCTATGAGGAGCTCCTGCCCGACTCCCGTGCGCTGGTGCGGGAGCTCGGCGTCTACCGGGATTCCATCCCGCCGGAGAGGAGCGACCTGGCATGAAGATCCTGGCCGTTGCCGATGAGGAGTGCCCCGCCCTGTGGGATCACTATGTGCCGGGGCGGCTGGCGGATTACGACCTGATCCTCTCCTGCGGCGACCTGAAGGCGGAGTATCTCTCCTTTCTGGTCACCATGAGCAGGGCCAGAGTCCTTTATGTCCACGGGAACCATGACGGAGCCTATCGGAACCTGCCGCCGGAGGGCTGCGACTGCATCGACGGCCGTCTGGTCGTTTGGAATGGCCTCCGGATCCTCGGGCTGGGCGGGTGCCTCCGCTACCGGGACGGGGCGTTTCAGTACACAGAGGGGCAGATGAGACGGCGCATTGCCCGCCTGCGGTACGCGATCTGGCGTGCGGGCGGCGTGGACGTCGTGGTGACGCACGCCCCGCCGCGGGGACTGGGCGATCTGGAGGATCCCGCCCATCGGGGCTTTGCCGCATTCGCCGACCTGATCGACCGCTGCCATCCGGCGCTGCTGCTTCACGGGCACGTCCACCTGCGGTACAACCGCGATCTGCCCAGGGAGCAGGCGCACGGCGGGACCCGGATCATCAACGTCTCCGAGCGCTTTGAGCTGGAGCTGCCGGACCGCGTCGTTCCGGACAGGGAGCGGAACCGACTGATCTGGAAGACGCCGCATCGGGAGCCGGAGAACGACCGCGATCCCTTCGGCATGCCGCGGCCGAGGCCGTTTTGAAGCGGAGCAGACAGGAAAACATATGTCAACGAAAAGAGGGCAAAGGACGATTTCAAAGCCAACCACAAAAGGACGCTGCTGACTGAGCTCAATTTGTATCTCAAGCCTGAAGAGAGTACCCTTTACTATGTGGCGAACGGATCTGTTCAGGGCAAGGTGCAGTTCTGAGTAAACTCATCCAGTTATTGAGAAACTCGCTGGATTCTGCGTGGCGTACAGCAGGAGATCAAAACTGGGCGGCATCTCCAAAAGCAAAAGCACGCGCAAGCGTGCTTTTGCTTTTGGAGGTGCTCGGCACTGCGCGCCGAGATTCATCAAATACATCGAGAGGGGACTCCCATCCCCTCTCGAACTTACCCCACAAAAACTTGCGGCGCCAGTTGGCATAACACCACGCTTTGCGTGGAGCAGTATAGACGAAACGAACGGAATGGGCTATAATGGCTTCGACAGCTTGGGACGGATGGAGAGAGTGTGCAATGAGCATAGAAATCAAAAAAATGGAGACAGAGGAAGAGATTCGTGGCAAAGCTTTCGTTCACTGGCGCTGCTGGCACGAAGCATACGCCGGGATCGTCGATCAGGATTACCTTGACGGCATGACGCTGGAAGTGTGCGAGGAAAGCGCCTTTCGCTGGCTTGACGGCCTTTTTGTCGCAAAAGAAAACGGCCGGGTGATCGGCTTTGTCGGATACGGCGATCGGGGAGAAGAAGCCCCCGGAGTCGGGGAGGTTTTCGCGCTGTATGTGCTGCCGGAATATTTTGGAAAGGGCGTGGGACGCTCCCTGGTGGAGGCGGCGTTGGAGCAGCTGAAAGAATACCCGGAGGTCCGCCTGTGGGTCTTGAAGGAAAACAAGCGAGCCATTCGCTTCTACCAAAAATGCGGCTTTTGTCCCGACGGAGAAGAGATATACAGTCCGAGGCATGGAGCCGCAGAAATCAGAATGGCCTTAAAGCCGTAGCGCTGTACGGCACAGGAAATCAAAACTGAGCGCCATCACCAAAAGCAAAAGCACGCGCAAGCGTGCTTTTGCTTTTGGTGAGAATCAATTCCTCACAATGCAGGGTCGGAAGCGAGAATGCCGTAGACGTAATAGTTGCACCACGTGCTGACCATCTTCCCCTGCCGGATGAGTCCTTCCTTTGTATAGCCGCATTTTTCCAGTATTCTCTGAGACGGAAGATTGCGAACGTCCACCTCCGCCCACAGCCTTTGCAGCTCCGTGTGTGCAAAGCAGAAACGCGTCATCGCCGACAGCGCCTCTGTTCCGTAACCCTTCCCGTGGCAGCCCGGCGCGATCCGAATGGCGACCGACGCCATGCGGTCGTTTTCGATCCGATACACCCAAAGGTCGCCGATCACCTTGCCGGACGCCGTTTCTTCGATCCCAAGATGAAAGCTCTTTGTCGGCTTCTCCGGCTTTTCAAAGAGCAGCGCCGGGTCCTTGTCCGCTTTTCCGGGGCCTTTTCCCCAGTAGGTATAGATCGAGCTGTCCGCCATCCATTCCCGCAGGGCGGGAACGTCCGAGGCGCGCAGGGGCCGCAGCCGCAGACGCGGCGTAACGATAAGGGTTTTGATGCAGTATAATCGGCAAGCGCCATCCAAAGCCCTCCTTATGAGCATCTGATCGAGCACTCGATACGTTCTATTGTACAAAGTGTTCCGGACACTTCAACCTCTTTTTGAAAGAGCCGGGTATCCGGATTTGCCCCGTAAAGCTTCGGCATTGCGCGGATCGGGTTGACATAAAACTTGATTTTGCGCGCAGCAGTATAGACGAAACGAACGGAACGGGTTATAATGGCCCTGCCGGATCGGGATTGGGGGGTTATGATGGAAATCAAAGAGTATGCAGAATACAGAGAAGAGGAGATCCTGCGTCTCTATTCGGAAGTGGGCTGGACGGCATATACAGAAAACGTGCAAGCCTTAAAGCAGGGGTTTATGAATTCGTTATTGGTGCTGGCAGCCTACGAAGGCGATGAGCTGCTTGGGATCGCAAGAGCTGTCGGCGACGGGTTCACCATTGTTTTTGTCCAGGACATCCTTGTTCTCCCGAACAGACAGCGGCAGGGGATCGGCACGGCTCTCCTGCGGACGGTGCTTGACCGCTTCGCCGACGTCCGGCAAATCGAACTGGCTGCGGATGATACGCCCCAAACGACGGCATTTTATAGATCGCTGGGGTTTTCGGAGTATTCGGAGATCGGCTGCTGCGGGTTTATGAGGTGCTGACAGATCCCGGCCTGCCTGGCGATCAATGGGTCTTGCCGCGCCGCGCAACAGTATCCGCAGTTTATAAGACTTGGAATTGTTTGCGATTTGCGTTCCGCAAAATCCGTCGGAATGAAAACAATATGGATAAAACAGGAAAACGCCCTGCAAGCACAGGCTTGCAGGGCGTTTTCCGCGTGCGCGCCGCAGGGGATCCCTGCGGTTCTTCTGTATCGATGTCCTCCGACGCCGCTCACACCATGGCCCAGGCGTGATTCAGGGCGCGCTTGGAGCTTGCCAGCACGGCGTCGGGATCCTCGTCACCGAAGGGTGTGACCTCGAACGACAGGACGAGCGGTGCTTCCGGGCGGAAAAAGCCCTCCCCCTTCAGCACCTTGAGGAAATCGACCAGCGTGTCCAAGTCGTTTGCGCTGTTCGGGAAACCGAAGCGCGGGTGGCGGTCGCCGTAGGCGGGCGCGCCCTCCGTCATCACCGCGTTGCCGATGTGGAGATGCGTGATGTACGGCCGCAGGGTGCGGACGGTATACTGCGCCGTTTCGTGCGTGATGGGGATGTGGCTCAGATCGACCAGCAGGCCGAAATTGCCGCAGTCTGCCCGCACGTCCGCGGCAAATCGCGCGGCGAGCGGCGCCGGGCCGATCAGCACGGTCTTGTCCACGTCGTAGTCGAACACCTCCAGCTCCACGAAGAGCCCCTTCTCCGCCGCATAGGCACAGACGGTCCGGGTCGTTTTCAGAAGCTGCCGGTACGCCTCCTCCCGGCGCTCCGGCTCCCACTTTCCGGCAAGGAAAGCGATCCCCCTGGCGTTGAGGGACGCCGCTTCGTCCACCGCGTTCAGAAGAGCCTTTTCGGCGGCCAGCCGCGTTTCCTCATCCAGCGAATTCGGGTTCAGCTTCTGCCCGAGGATCGTGGGGTGGGCGCCGTAGCAGACGTGCATCATGCCCTGTTCCATCAGCTCCTTTGCCTGTTCCCGGACAGAGGGGTCCTCGATGTGGGACAGCTCGATCGCGTCGAAATAGTCGTCGCAGACGATGCGCTTCAATGCGGTCAGCGTGTCGTGCTTCGGGTAGCTCATCCAGAGCAGCGTGCCGACCTTGAAATACCGGTGGATCGATTCGTTCATAGCAGCCAGCCTCTCTTATGATACTCCCGCGGATGCCTGTAAAAAGCCGTGTTCAGGCGTTCCGCCGGGGCGTATGGAAAACAAGGGGAGCAAACTAACCGCATTATAAACGCTCCGGACGCTTCTGTAAAGCGCGGAAGGCGCTTCGGCGTCACATTCGCCGCCCGCTGGAAGGCGGAAAGACGGCTGTCTGCGCACAAATCGGTGTGGACGAAAAGAACGGTATGAGGTATAATCATTCCGGCAGTCGGTATCTGCGGAGGGCGACATGAGTTTTCTTGACGAGTACTACAACCATTATGATGAAGAGGGGCGGCTTCTTTCCCGCCACGGGCAGGTCGAGTATCTGACCACCATGAAATACATTCGGGAGAGCCTGACGGGCGTTTCCGACCCGACGATCCTTGAGATTGGCGCCGGGACCGGGCGCTACAGCGTGACGCTGGCGAAGCAGGGCTATCGCGTGACCGCGGTGGAGCTGGTCGCGCACAATCTTGCCGTGCTGAAATCAAAGCTTGACGGCACGGAACCGATCACCGTCATGCAGGGGAACGCCCTGGACCTGTCGGCTTTGCCGGACGCCTCGTTTTCCCTGACGATGCTGCTGGGGCCGATGTACCACCTCTATACGAAAGAGGACAAGCTGCGGGCGCTTTCCGAAGCGGTCCGGGTCACAAAGCCCGGCGGCCGCATCCTGGTCGCCTACTGCATGAACGAGCCGACCGTGATCCAGTACGTTTTCGGCCTGAACCGGCTGCATGAAGTGATGGAACAGAAGATGCTTACGCCGGACTGGCATTGCGTCAGCGAGCCGAAAGAGGTATTTGAATTGGTACGCACGGAGGATATTGCGGCGCTGGACGCGGAACTGCCGGTCAAACGGCTGAAGCTGGTCGCCGCAGACGGCGCGACCAATTACAAACGGGAACTCGTCGACGCGATGGACGACGAGACCTTTGCCAAGTGGATGGAGTATCATTTTGCGACGTGTGAACGGCAGGATCTGATCGGAGCGTCCCATCATACGCTGGACATTCTCCGGAGAAACTGACGGATCGTTCGATCTGCCGGGGAGAACAGGGGGGCAGGGACTTGTCAGAGTACAGCGAGCAGGATCTCAAATATGCTTCGGAGTTCCGCAAGGACATCCATCGGGAGGCGCTTGCGATCGTCCGCAGGACGCGGCCTCACATCACGGAGGTCGTCGACCGCCATCCGGTGGAGGACTACTTTCAGGAGCATTGGGACTATCCGGGCAAGTGGTATACCATCGTGGCGATCCCACGCGGCTGTGGCAGCCGCGAGGCGCTGATCAATGGCATCGTCCGCGACACGCTCGCCGCCGACGGCCAGGTGATGCGCCGGGAGCCGGGGCGGCAGAAGCCCGGCAAGCAGCTGGACGCCAGGCCGTCGGGCTACCGGGAGCTGTTCGCCGCAGAGCCGGAGGAAGCGCCGAAGCAGGAGGAAGACCCCATTTACGCGTTGATCGCCGGGTACCCCGACTGCGCGGTGGAGTACTGCGTCGTCAGGCAGGACGGACGGTATCTCGGCTGCGAGTCGCACCGCGCGGCCCTGAAGACGGCGTGGCGCACACGCTTTGCCGCCGATGAGGACGGGGAGCCCCGGCAGGGAGACCCGGATCTCGCAGAGGGAAAGCGGATCGCGGTTGACGAGCTCTTTTCGCCAGAGGATCGGGACGGAGCGCTGAATTACCGCAGGGCGTTCCTCTGCCCGCCCCACGGGAACGGCTATACGGGCAGGGATTTCGCGCGCGTCAACGCCGCCCTGTTCCCGAACGGAACGGACGGGCTGGAAGCCTATACTTGGACGACCGACTGGTCGGAGTATTTCGACGACGGGCACGAATGGTGGGGCGCGCTCTGCCTGACCGTCTATGACAAAAGCCTCGGCAGATTTGCCGTCATGATGGCGTCGGCAACGGACTGATCCGTCCCGGTCAGACGAAAAGCTTTTTGGAGGAACTTATGATCGAACTCAGAACAATCACGGAAGAAAACTTTATTGACGCGTTCAACCTGAAGCTTGCGCCGGGACAGGAGCGCTTTGTGTCTCATCCGATCCGCAGCCTCGCACAGGCGTATGTTTACCGGGAGCAGTGCCAGCCGTTCGGGATCTATGAGGGCGACACGATGGTCGGCTACGTCATGGTGATCTACGACTACGACGTGCCCGAATATGACGTATGGCACATGATGATCGACGCGTCGAAGCAGGGGCGCGGTTACGGCGGCGCCGCTCTGGACCGGGTGATCGACTATATCAGGACGAAGCCGTTCGGCGCTTCCGGCAGAGTTGCCCTGACCTGCAACAAAGACAATCCGACGGCAAGAAAGCTCTATGAGAGCAGGGGCTTTTCTGCGACGGGCGTCGAAGACGAGGACGAGATCGAGTTTGCCCTGATGCTGGAGTAATGGTTTCCGGGCGCACGGATCGAAAAGGACCGCAGACAAAAAGCAAAAGCACGCGCAGGCGTGCTTTTGCTTTTGCAATATGCCGTTTCGGTCACTCGCAGATCCGCGCGAAGAAGGCGCCGGGATCGGCCTCCCGCACACGGCGGATGTGCTCGAACGCCTGCGCAACGCCCATCGGCTCGCTGATCCCCGTGCCTGAGGCGGTGCGGTAATAGAAACGGGAGACGACCGCGCCGTTGTCCACCGCGCAGGGGCGCGGCTTTCCCGCGTCGTAGAAGCTGCCGCAGCCCGCGGCGATGTCCAGACAGTCCGCAAGAACGCTGCCGCCGGTGGAAAACGCGTTGGGCAGGGAACCGCTGACGGCGCCGGAGAAGCTCTGCCGCCCGAGGCGGCGCGCATAGAGCGTGACGCCGGCGTGGACCTGCGGCGCGTCGGGGCGGAAGAGCGTGGGCGTCACGAAGGCGGCGACCGTGCCGTCGTGCGCTTCGGCGCGGCTGAACAGCTTGCAGACGTAACCGCTCCGCCTGAAATACGCGATATCCTCC
>LXOW01060457.1_pt1 | contig 13503 bp, 9 predicted proteins | sample 1368591 | NCBI WGS metagenome assembly LXOW01 (sample SAMN04884650, study PRJNA319009) | bovine gut metagenome | isolation source: Cow rumen | host: Bos taurus | place: Italy: Legnaro (PD) | collected 2014-07-09
GGCGAGGGTGATACTGGCCTGAATACCGGTGGTATGGGTAGCGTTAGTCCTGTGCCGTTTGCTACCAAGGAATGGATGCAGAAGGTTGAAGACCGTATTATCCGTCCTACGGTCAATGGACTGAAGGGGGAAGGCATTGATTATAAAGGATTTATCTTCTTTGGACTGATTAACGTCAAGGGTGAACCGATGGTTATTGAATATAACTGTCGTATGGGCGATCCTGAGACAGAAACCGTCATGTTACGTCTAAAGAGTGACATTGTGGATTTGTTCAAAGGCGTAGCCGAAGGCAATCTCGACCAGCATAGTGTCGTGTTTGACGAACGTTCCGCTGTTTGCGTTATGTTGGTTAGCGGCGGCTACCCCGAGGCCTATAAAAAAGGCTATGAGATGACAGGCATCGATCAAGTGGAAGGTTCCATTGTTTTCCATGCCGGAACAGCATTGAGTGACGGAAAAGTGGTAACTGCCGGTGGGCGTGTCATAGCTGTATCATCGTATGGCAAAGATAAAGCCGAGGCTCTTCAAAAGTCTTTTACTGAAGCTCAAAAGATACAGTTCGAAGGTAAATACTTCCGTCGCGATATCGGAGCAGATCTATGAAATATACGCAGAATCGGATAGCGGAAAGCCGCATAGCCTTGCCCTACGTGGCAGTCTATGCGGCTGCTGTATGGTTATTGGCAGGCTTGGTGTCAGGAGTCTGGTGGCTACAGTTCGGTTGTATGGCTGTCAGTACATTCTTGATGGTGGAACTGAACAACCAAAACTCCCTGATTCGCATCTATTCGCGCATGGTTTCATGCTGCTTTCTGGTCATCGCATGTGCTGCCTGTTTCCTTTTCCCTTCTTTACGTGCATCCGTTTCCTGTCTCTGTTTTTTAGCTTTTCTGCTGTTGCTTTTCCATACCTATCAGGACAAACGGTCGCCAGGGGGAACGTTCTATGCCTTCTGTATGATGGGTCTCTTGAGTCTGATGCATGTCCGGACTCTTTATTTTGTGCCGGTCTTCTGGCTACTCATGGCCTTCAAACTTCAGTCGCTGTCTTGGCGTACGTTCTTGGCGTCTGTTATGGGTGTGCTTTTCCCATATTGGTTGCTTGCACCTTATTTTGCTTGGGTAGGTGATTTTTCCCCTTTGCTGGAGCATATCGAACAATTAGGCTGGGTGACATTCCCTGCAGACTATGCGATGCTGACTACCAGTCAGATACTTTACTATTGCCTATTGGTTGTCTTTGCGACGATAGGTACCGTCCATTTCTTCCGAAAGCGTTATCAGGACAAGATTCGTACTCGACTGATGTATGACTGTTTTGTCATTTTGACCTGGCTTTCCCTTGTCATGTTGACCTTGCAGCCTCAGCATGATACGTTGCTGTTTCCCGTCATCACCATTTGTGTCAGTCCACTCATGGGACATTTCCTAGCACTGACCAGTACCCGTTGGACCAACATCGTCTTCTATGTTATCATTGCATTAACGCTGTTGGTAACCGCATATAATATATGGATGCTATCATAGAACTCCTGACCCCATAGGGTTCGATGCTTTCCTGTTATCTATGGAACAAGCCTGTTTCTTAGTAAAATAAAAGAATAAAAGAATAAAAAAATAAAAAAAATGGGGGCAGCGGCAAATTCTTCACTTTTCACTTTTCACTTTTCACTTTTATTCATTACCTTTGCACATTATTTATAAATAATAGGAAACCAATGAAACAATTTAGGCTGGTGGATAACGCTTTGGGCTGGCTGGCATTTCTTGTCGCAGCCTTCTGCTACATTTCTACCATTGAACCAACCGCATCGTTCTGGGATTGCCCGGAATTTATTTCTACAGGTTACAAACTCGAAGTCGGACACCCACCGGGTGCACCGTTCTTCATGCTTACCGCAAACTTATTCTCACAACTTGTAAGCGATCCCAGTCAGGTAGCCCGTATGGTCAATACGATGAGTGCATTGCTTTCTGCCGTCACCATCCTGTTCCTGTTCTGGACTATCACGCATTTGGTGCGTCGATTACTCATTGACAAGTGGGAGGAGTTGACTACTGCCAAAATGATTGCTATTGAAGCATCAGGTATGGTGGGAGCATTAATCTATGCATGGAGTGATACTTTCTGGTTCTCTGCCGTCGAGGGTGAGGTATATGCTTATTCATCGGCCTTTACAGCCGTTGTATTCTGGCTTATCCTGAAGTGGGAAGACCATGCTGACGAGCCACATGCTGACCGCTGGCTGATATTGATTTTCTACATGACGGGTCTCTCCATCGGTGTCCACCTGTTGAACCTGCTGTGTCTGCCAGCCATTGTGCTGGTGTGGTACTACAAACGCTACCAGCATCAGGACCCCAAAAAGGATTTGAAGGGGTCGCTTATAGCCTTAGGAATCTCTATTGTCATATTGGCTGCCGTGCTTTATGGCGTTGTGCCAGGCATTGTACGTGTCGGCGGTTGGTTCGAACTGCTGTTCGTTAATGTATTAGGCTGTCCGTTCAATACGGGTGAGATTATCTATATGGTATTACTCATTGGTATCACTATCTGGGCTATCTATGAGACCTACGTCAACCGTAGCGAACTGCGCCAGAACATTGCCTTTGTGCTTTGTTTCGGGATGCTCGGCATCCCCTTTACAGGCTGGAGTCTTTTGACGGCTTTGTTTGGTATAGTCATCATGATTGTCCTGTTCTTCATCCTTCAATACAAACGTGCTGGCAAACCGCTGGTCAGCGCCCGTATCAAGAACACATCACTGCTCTGTATGCTGATGCTGATTATCGGTTATTCATCGTATGCCGTCATCGTCATCCGTTCGGCTGCCAATCCGCCCATGGACCAGAACTCGCCCGAGGATTTCTTTACGCTGGGTGAATACATGGGTCGTGAGCAGTATGGTTCGCGCCCACTGTTCTATGGTGAGGCCTATACCTCACAGTACGAGTTGAAGATAGAAGGCAACATGTGTCGTCCTGTTGTCAAGGAGGGTGATCCCGTCTATCAACGCAAGGAGAAGGCTTCGCCCGATGAGAAGGACGAATACTTCGTAGTACAGACCAAGGACAAGTATAAGTATGCGCAGAACATGCTGTTCCCACGTATGTATGACTCTGGCCATGCCAGTGCCTATGAGCAGTGGATGAACGGTGTTGATGGTACGGAAGTTCCCTATGATCGTTGCGGTGAGCAAATAATGGTCAAGGTGCCGTCTCAGATTGACAACATCTGGTTCTTTATTACTTACCAGTGCAACTTCATGTATTGGCGTTACTTTATGTGGAACTTCGCCGGTCGTCAGAACGACCTGCAAGGTAATGGTGAGCCTGAGCATGGTAACTGGATTACCGGTATTTCGGCACTTGATAATATGCGCTTAGGTAATCAGGATAACCTGCCTGACGACCTGAAGAACAACAAGGGACATAACGTGTTCTACTGTCTGCCGCTCATATTAGGTCTGCTGGGACTCTTCTGGCAGTCACTAATGAAGCAGCAGAAGGGCATCCGCCAATTCTGGGTGGTATTCTTCTTGTTCTTTATGACAGGTTTGGCCATCGTCATTTACCTGAACCAGACTCCGCAACAGCCTCGTGAACGTGACTATGCTTACGCCGGATCGTTCTATGCTTATGCTATCTGGTGCGGCATGGGTGTGGCAGCACTCTACGACCTGCTGCGTCGCTTTGCCAAGAAGCATGAGACAATCATTGCCACTATTTGTGGTGTTGCTGCGCTGCTGGTTCCCATCCAGATGGTTAGCCAGACGTGGGACGACCACGACCGTTCGGGTCGTTATACCTGCCGTGATTTTGGTCAGAACTACCTGATGTCGTTGCAGGACGAGGGTAATCCGATTGTCTATACCAATGGTGATAACGATACCTTCCCGCTTTGGTACAATCAGGATGTTGAGGGCGTGCGTACTGATGCACGTGTTTGCAACCTGTCATACCTGCAGACTGATTGGTACATTGACCAGATGATACGTCCTGCTTATGATTCACCGTCGTTGCCCATTACCTGGCCGCGTATCCAGTATGCTGGTCATGCCAACGACTATGCCCAGGTTGTACCGGAAATCAAGGCAAGAATTATGGAGCTTTATCAAACCTACCCGCAGGAGGCTCGTGAGATGTTCGGTGATAATCCGTTTGAATTGAAAAATGTGCTGAAATACTGGGTACGTAATGAGATCAGCAATGAGCAGCGTGAGGTCATGCAGCTCATCATGGGTGAAGGTAATACCTTACATGTCATACCTACTGATTCACTCTATATGACCATTGACAAGGAAGCAGTACGTAAGAGTGGTGTCATGATGGCCTGTGACTCGATTCCCGACCAGATGGTCATCTCATTGAAGGGACGTGGAGCACTCTATAAGAACGACCTGATGATGCTTGAGATGATCTCTCAGGCCAACTGGACACGTCCTATCTATGTGGCCATGACCGTAGGTGAGGATAATTACATGAACCTCTGGCAAAACTTCGTTCAGGAGGGTCTGGTAAACCGTATCACACCGTTCACCACCACCCGTGAGGATTCAAACCATAACAAACTGCCAGTTGAGGGTGCCGAGAACTTCGATACCGACAAGACACTGGATATGGTTATGAATCGCTTTAAGTTCGGTGGACTTGACAAGGAAGGTCTCTATCTTGACGAGACGGTCATGCGTATGTGCTATACCCATCGTCGTATCATTGCCCAGTTGGTTTCTAACCTCATCAGCAAAGGACGCAATGAGGATGCCAAGAAAGTACTGGCCTATAGTGAGAAGATGATTCCTACGTACAATGTTCCCGACTGCTATGACTCAGGTTCACTTGACATTACGCGTGCTTACGCTGCCGTAGGTGATAAGAAGATGGCCAAAGAACACCTGCAGAACCTCTGGAAGCGTTCTACGCAGTACATCAACTACTATTACCACCAGCCAGAAGTATGGTTCCTGTCATCACAGCGTGAATTGGTATTGAACTTCTATGCATTGGAGAAGTGTGCCGACATCATCCGCATTACAGATCCGTCATGGAGCAAGGAAGTGAAGGCTGATGCGTTCATCAACGCGCTTTGGCAGCATTCTGTCGGAGTCATCAAGCAGAATATGGCCAGTGGACGTATCATGTCTGCCGATGAGGAGAATTACATGCATTTCCTGGTGCTCCAGCATCTGAACATATTGATGGAGTCGTTAGCAACCGAACAATATGAGAACTCTACGGACGAGCTGATTGAACTCATGACCAGCTATCGTGATAAAGGCGGAAACTTGTAATGTTTATAGAACAACCGGCAAAGTGGCTGCGATGGCTATTTCCTAAAGCCATCTGGAGAATGGACCCGACTGAGAAGGCCGTCTATCTGACCTTCGACGACGGTCCCATTCCTGAAGCCACGCCGTTTATTCTCGACACGTTGAGGTCGTTTGGTATCAAAGCTACCTTTTTCATGGTGGGCGATAATGTCAGGAAGTATCCAGAACTCTACGAGCGCATCAAGGCAGAGGGCCATCAGTTGGGTAACCATACGTTCAACCATTTGGGAGCCTTCAAACACTGGACACTGACGTATATTGCCAATACGGAGAAAGCCAACGAGCTGATTGCTGCTCACCTCTTCCGTCCACCACACGGACTCATGCGATGGAGTGAGTACTTTTGGCTGCGGAAGAAATACCGCATTATCATGTGGGACCTTGTAACCCGTGATTATTCAAAGTGGCTGACGGCTGAGGATGTGCTGAACAATGTGAAACGCTATGCCCGTAACGGTAGTATCATAACCTTCCACGATTCGTTGAAGAGTATTGACAAATTACGAACAGCATTGCCGGAATCCATTAAGTGGTTGAGACAGGAGGGTTACGCATTCAAGGTCTTTGAATAAAATCATATAAAAAAGCAGACATCTTGGGATGCCTGCTTTTTTAGTATTTTAATGGTTTAAGTGTACCAAATGGAGGGCGTTGAGCCTCTCGGGTCACGGTCATCTACCTCGTTGTAGATGTTGTCCAGTTCATACGACTCTTGGTCGTGCATCATTTGCATTACTTTCATAGTTAGTCCTCCTATTTAAAGTTGTTGGTGTTGCAAATATACGCATTAAAATGACAAATTGTTCTTTCTTTAACGTTTTTTATTGTTATAATTCAGAATATATGCTTATATTTGCAGCCAAATTGACAATTACGACTATGGCCTATACATTAGACGACACCGATTTTCAGATACTGAAGATACTGCAGAAGAACGCGAAACTGACTACCAAGGAATTGGCAGATGCCGTACATCTGACCCCTACGCCCGTCTTCGAGCGACAGAAGCGGTTGGAGCGTTTGGGCTATATCAGAAAGTACATAGCCGTGCTGGATGCCGAGAAGCTGAACTTAGGACTGCAGGTCTATTGTAAAGTGAAGTTGAAGCAAATCAACCACGAGATTGCCGATGCCTTTGTCCGTCGTATCATGCGTATCCCTGAGGTGACGGAGTGTTACAACACCTCGGGTGCTTACGACTATTTATTAAAGGTACGCGCGCGAGACATGAAGCAGTATCAGGAGTTTGTGCTCAACAAACTGGGTGAAATAGAGAGTCTCAGTTCCATTGAGAGTACCTTTGTGATGAGCGAGGTGAAGCAGAACTATGGGTTGAATATCGGATAATCATAAATGTTTTCACCTTTTCTTTTGGCGTTCTCCCTGCTAATTCGTACCTTTAACGAAGTCGAAGGTACTCTAGCTTGACAATAATAATAAAAAATCTGCGATTTTATTTTGTATTGTTCTCACTAATTCGTACCTTTGTCAACGCGAAAAAACTTAAAACCAACAATATGATAGACGTAAAAGAAACATTAGCTTCGGCTGAGGAGCGCATGGAAATGGCAGCGATGTTCCTGGAAGAAGAACTGAACCGTATCCGTGCAGGCCGTGCCAACGTCGCCATTCTGGATGGTGTACGTGTAGAGTCATATGGTTCAAAGGTGCCCTTGAACCAAGTAGCAACCGTTAACTGCCCCGATGCTCGTACCATTGCTATCAAGCCTTGGGACAAGAAGCAGATTCGTGACATTGAGAAAGCCATTATGGACTCTGATGTGGGCATCACGCCTGAAAACAATGGTGAGATTATCCGTTTGGGTATTCCACAGCCTACAGAGGAGCGACGTCGTGACTTGGTCAAGCAGTGTAACAAGATTGCCGAGAGAGCCAAGGTAGAGGTACGCAATGTACGTGCTGACATCAAGGACAAGCTGAAGAAGGCCATTAAGGACGGTCTTTCTGAGGACAACGAGAAGGATGCCGAGCTGGACCTGCAGAAGCTGCACGACAAGTACATCAAAAAGCTTGACGAACTCATCGAGGCCAAGAACAAGGAAATCATGACTGTCTGATATTGTAAATTGTAATTTGTAAATTGTCAAATTGTAAATTAAAAGGTCTCGTCATTAAGAATACAGGAAGCTGGTACACCGTCCGTACGGACGATGGCCAGCTTATTGATTGTAAGATTAAGGGTAATTTCCGTCTGCGTGGCATACGGAGCACGAATCCTGTGGCAGTAGGCGACAGGGTCAGCATCACCTCCCCCTCGGGGGAGGACGGGAAAGGGGCTTCCTTCATCACCGAGATTGAGGATCGCCGCAACTACATTATCCGCAAGAGCATCAACCTCTCCAAGCAGAGCCATATCATTGCAGCAAATGTCGATCAGGCATTCCTAATTGTCACCGTTAGTCATCCTCAGACCTCTACTACCTTTATTGACCGCTTTCTCGCTTCTGCTGAAGCATATCGTGTACCTGTAGTACTCATTTTTAATAAGACCGACTTGCTCAATGAGGACGAACTGCGCTATCAGCAGATGATGATGAATCTCTACGAAACCATCGGCTATCAGTGTCGCGCCATCTCTGCCGAGACCGGTGAAGGCATAGAGGAGCTACGCCCATTATTAGAAGGCAAGATTACCGTGCTGAGCGGAAACAGCGGAGTAGGTAAATCGACAATCATCAACCGTTTGGTTCCTGATGCCAACTTGCGGACCGCTGACATCAGCGATGCCCACCAGACTGGCATGCACACCACGACGTTCAGCGAGATGATTCCTCTCTCAACTCTCAACTCATATATCATTGACACCCCAGGCATCAAAGGTTTTGGCACGTTTGATATGGAGCCTGAGGAGATTACCAGTTATTTCAAGGAGATTTTCCACTTCTCAAAGGATTGCCGTTTCTCTAATTGTACCCACACCCATGAGCCAGGTTGTGCCGTACGAAAAGCTCTTGAAGACCATTTCATCTCTGAGAGCCGTTATCAGTCGTACCTCTCCATGCTCGACGACAAGGACGAGAATAAGTATCGCGAAGCATACTGACCCTATAGCAAAAAAACTTACCATACAATGATGAAACGAATCTTGTTTTTCACATGGGCAGCACTCATTGCCGTAGGCATGTTTGCACAGTCGCTGAGCGACCAAGGAAATGGCAAGTACAAAAACCCCGTTATCTTCGCTGACTTCCCCGACCCCGATGTCATCCGCGTCGGCGACACCTACTACATGGTCACTACAACAATGGTCAACTTCCCCGGAGCCACCATTGTGAAGTCGAAAGACCTCGTAAACTGGGAGTATTGTGCCCAACCGCTGAAGCAACTATCGACCAAAGACCGATACAGTCTGCAGAACGGCGAGAATGCCTATGCCTCCGGCATGTGGGCCTGTTCGATGAAGTACCATAACGGCAAGTTCCATATCCTCATCAATGGCAACGATGCCGGCGGATTTCTACTCACAGCCACTGACCCTGAAGGTTTGTGGGAGAAGCGCCAATTGTCACGTATCTACTACGATCCTGGTATGCTCTTCGACAATGGCAAGGTGTATGTGGCCTGCGGTATCGGCAATATCCAGATTTGCGAACTCGACGAGGACTTTAACTATATCCAGGAGAAACGCGTCATCAGCGACAAGAGTGGCCTGGAGGGCAGCCATCTCTATAAGATTGGCGACTACTACTATATCTACGCCACCTATGGCGGATGGCCCAGTGGACAGGCGGTGTTCCGTTCGAAGAACATCTTCGGTCCCTACGAGGAGAAGATGCTGATGGAGAAGTGGATTAACGGTGCGCCCAACACCATCCACCAGGGAGCACTCATTGACGTTGCTGACGAGAATGGAGATATCAAGGAATGGTGGACCATCCTACAGCAAGACCTCGGTTGCCTGGGACGCATGCCCAACCTACAACCAGTGACATGGGTGGACGACTGGCCCATCCTTGCCAATAACGGTATCCCCTACGACACCTATACTAAGCCCAATACTGTGGCGAGCTCACCTGTCGAGCCCATGCCTACCAACGACGGCTTCCGTACTTACCCACTCGGTATGCAGTGGCAGTGGAACCACAATCCCAACGACCAGACATGGAGTCTGTTTGAGCGTCCTGGATGGTTGCGCATCCGAACGTCTGGAACGACCGATCGTCTGACACAGGCCCGCAACATGCTGACACAGCGCATCTATGCCTACCACGACAACTCGTCGAAGCAGTCGATAGGTACTATTCGCATAGACGTCAGTCACTTGCAAGAGGGCGACCGTGCCGGCATCTGCATTCTGCAAGATCCCTACGCTGCTATTGCTGTTGAGGTGAAGGACGGCAAAAAACAGTTGGTTTGGTGGCAGGACCAGCTATCTACCAACGACAATTTTACACCATCGCAGAGGACAAAGACGATAGACATTGGCGACATCATCTACCTGCGTGCTGGTATCACATATGGCACCAGCCAGACAAAGTTTTACTACTCTACAGACAACGTCAACTTCACCGCTCTGGGCGGACAGACCAAGTTAGGCTTTAACCTCTCCATATTCGTGGGTGCCCGCTTCGGCCTGTTCTGCTATAGCACTCAAGACAACAGCCAGCAGAGTTACGCCGACTTCGACTGGTTCTCTATAGAGAGCAACTTTGATGAGGATACGTACTATGGCGGTCCCTTTGAGGGCTATAGCGACGCCCCCGTCGTCAAAGTCATCACCGTGAATGGCAAGACACGTTCCTACTGGCTTCACGTTCCAAAGGATATCGAGGCCGGTGCTCCGCTAGTCGTAGCCATGCACGGTGCCGGAGGCAGCAGCAACGACCAGAGCCCACACTTCAACGAAATAGCCGATGCAGAGAAGTTCATCGTGGCCTATCCTCAGGGCGAACCCATCTATTTTCCCGTCTTCGGAGGTACCGTCAACGGCTGGAATGCCACGGGCGGGAACAATAACGACGTGGCGTTCATCAAGGCGATGCTCGAAGATGTGGCCCAGCAGTACCATGTTGACCGCAACCGTATCTATGCCTGCGGATTCTCGAATGGCGGCATGAATACCTATGCGCTGGCCAATGCCTGCAGCGATGTCTTTGCAGCCTGTGCGAGCATTAGCGGATTCCCGCTCAACGAGTTTCACCTGCGCCATACGGGTACGCGCCCCATGCCGTTCCTGCATATACACGGCAAGGAAGACAACTTTGTAAAGTACTCTCTGATGCCGACTATCGTCGATGAGATGGTAGCCCGATTGGGTGCTAACCCCGTTCCCATGAAGACGAGCGTCAGCGGCAAATACGACAAGAGTGTCTATGAGGCAGCAGAGGGTAGTTTCCCCTACATCTACTATGAGGTAGACGGTATGGGACACAATGACTTTACGCCAAATACGGAGGACGGCAACTCATCGTTGACCATGTGGAACTTCTTCAAGCAATATACGCTCGACTTGCCGTATGACGCCAAGCTTTGCTGGCGTCCACGCATTGACGAGGTAGGATACGACCCTACAGAGCATGGCTGGATTAAAAACCGAGTCACCACGCTGCTGTCGTTTGGCAATGAACAGAAGTCGGACGACAACCAGAACGTTTACCATTCGCTGCAATTCGTGAAAGGCACCTATAAGCTCAGCTTCCGTTCTGAGGGCGAGGATGGCGAGACCATTGGCATCAAGATCAGAAAGCAACCCGGCAATACGGTCATCTATGAAAAAACAGTGAAAGTCAACGAGCCAGTAACCGTATTCTTCAAGGCCGAAAGTGACTATGGCGAATACAAACTGTTGTTGACGCGTAACAGGTCTGCCAAGGAAATCACCGTCAAGGATATCCGAATTGACGCTTCGTCAGACGAAGAGGCCTCCGGAATCAATGAGCATCGCCTGTTAGAGCAACATAATGGTAAATACTACTCACTGAATGGAATAGAAACCCCACAGCCATCAAAAGGCCTCTACATCATCAACGGCAAAAAGATTGTGTTCTAACCCTATAAAGAAGAATAGCGGGCCTTGCGGCTCGCTATTCTTTTATGCATCAGGCCATCAGCCTATTGTAATGGTATATTCCGACATGAATGAAGCACCTGGAAGTAGGTGGTTCATGAGCGGTTTGTCCTTGAATTCACCGGCGTAGCCGCGTGGGTCGCCGATGCCATACCACGGCTCGATGCAGACGAAGGGTGCATGCTTGTCGAAGGGACTCCAGAAAGCAATGACCGGTGTATGGAAATCGACTGTTACAGCAGGCTGGTCGTCTTCATCCAGTAGCACTGCCTGGTGTACCTGAGAGTTATGTATCTTGACTGAGTCGTTGCGGAAGAAGTGGTTGTCAAACTCCAGCACGCCATATTCTCCTTCAATGGGCACCTCCACCATCTCATGTGAACCGTCAATGTAGCTCTTCAGGCCTATGAGCGGTTCCTTGTTGTCGAGTGTGATACATCCCTCGAGTTTATCACCATCCTTCATGCCGGGCACGTTGAACGCAGGATGACCGCCAATCTGGAAGTGAATCTCCTTTGTATCGGTATTCTCCACATGCCAGATGACATGAATCCTGTTGCCGTCTAGTCGGTAGGTTACGGCGAGGTTGAAGTGGAAGGGATATACAGCGAGTGTTTCGTCAGACTCGTGCAACGCCAGCGTCACGCGGTCTTCACCCTGACGGATGACCGTGAACTCCTTGTCACGGGCAAAGCCGTGACGTGGCAGGTGGTACTCTTTGCCCTCCACGCGGTATGTGTCGTCTTCTACACTGCACACCAGCGGGAAGAGAATCGGACTGCGGCGCGGCCAATACTTATCGTCGCCCTGCCACAGGTATTCCTTCTCTTCGGCATCCTTGATACTCTGGAGCTCAGCTCCCATTTCAGCCACTACAATACTGATTTGTTCGTTTTTTAGTTCTACCATAGTTGTTATTATTGTTTAATGACTATCTTGCGTCCATTGTAAATGTAAATGCCCTCATGTTGCGGCTTGCCTGTTAGCCGACGCCCACTGAGGTCATACCAACAGCCCTTGTCCTCCAAAGTTGGATTGTCGGACGTGAGGTTGCCGATTCCTGTAGCAGCAAACAAAGCATTCACAGTAAGCGACTTACAGGCAGGCATCACGAAAGTATATTCAGCCGAGGAAACGGTGTGTTCATCCGTTGTGTAGTCGTTGTTCACCCTGATAAACGACCAGCCCACAATAGGCAGCTGTCCTCCTTCCGCTTTCAGCGTTACCTGCTGACCGGCAAAGAACTTGCCGTCGAATAGCGGTTGGCTCAGCTTAATGTTGTTCATCGTGACGGTCACTCCAATCAGTTGGTCAGTTTTCAGTTTCTTATTGACGGTCAGCGGTGTCGGCGTTCCCCAATTATAGAAGTCTGCTAGCTGCTGATAAAAATATCCCGTACGGTTAGCCACCCATTGTCGTGCTTTCTCCAGCTCACTCTGATAGGCATTCCAGTCGCGCCAGGCATTGCCCGCCTGTTTATGGTAGGGATACTCGCTCTTGATCATTTCCACCATAGGATCCCAGACGGCCCTTGTTCCACGCTGGTTCAGGAAGTCACCCATGTAGATGGCTGCCCGGTCGAGAAACATCTTCTTGAAGCTGGCATCTTCCATCAGGTGACGGAACAGTACGGTATGCTCCTCACCTGTAGCCCAGTTGTTGGAACCATTGTGGTAGTTGTGGTCATAAAGCCAGGCAATGGTTTTATAATCAGCGGGATGTCCATAGAGTCCCAGTCCGAAGTCGGTATCCTTAGCAATCCAGCGCCACTTGCCGTCTGTGGTACGCGGTCGCCACATGACGATGTTGTTGCCGGGGAAGTCACGGTTGCTGTAGTAGAGGTTCATCAGCATAAGGTTGGCAAATTCGCTGCAGTCCATCCACTTTTCGTACTCCTCCATCGTGTGTCCCGTTTCATTGTAGAACGCCTTGAAGCGGTTGTAGTTCTCCCAGTCGCCTTCCTTCAGGTCCCACCAGTTCTCAAACATGTCGATGTCCTCCAGTCCTTCCCCCTCTGCATCTTGGTAATGAGAATAGATATTATCCTCGTTGCTGCGCTCACGGATGTTAAGCATGCCCTTATAGACACCGTTCTTGAAGACGATGGCGGGACGCCATGCCTGCCAGTCGAGGTCAACATGCT
>LXOW01124162.1_pt1 | contig 13494 bp, 3 predicted proteins | sample 1368591 | NCBI WGS metagenome assembly LXOW01 (sample SAMN04884650, study PRJNA319009) | bovine gut metagenome | isolation source: Cow rumen | host: Bos taurus | place: Italy: Legnaro (PD) | collected 2014-07-09
CAATGCAACGATGTTTCCGCTCAAAGCATTATCAACATGGTGACCTATGATCCGGTTGATCTCAGTGTCGCTGACACCAGCTACCTGGAATGGTATCGTGGTAACAACAGAACTGTCGAGATTGGTTCAGAAACTGCTACAACGAGCTATTTACCGTTTTACGCATGGTATCATAATTCCTATACTCAACAGATTTTNNGTTTGATTTCCAGCATTGATTTTTATCATGCTCAAGCTGCTAATGCAAATGCTGTTACTGAGAATATTAAAATTTATCTCTCTAAAACCTCAAAATCCAATTTTAGCAGTGCTACTGATTGGGATTTGAATGACAACAAGGTGTTGGTTTATGAGGGCACACTTACATTTTCTCAAAATGGTTGGGTGACGTTCCCCTTAGAGAATGCTTTCAACTATGATGGTGAGGGTAATCTGCTCTTGACGGTGATTGGTCATAATAACACTTATGCTAATAATCACAATTTCTCGCAATCGAGTACAGATGATTATATGGCTATCTATAAATACAGAGATGATTCTCCTGAGTACACAAATGAGAATGTAGCTACTCAAGGTTCTACTGCAAATTCACGAGTTCAATATCGTAACAATGTTCGTTTCTATATTGTCGAAGAGGGTTGGTATGACGAACCTCTCGTCTATGTTTCCGACACTGCTGCTACATACGAGTATACAGTGCGTCAAACGAATGTTTATGACAACTTCAACGTACTTGACGGTTCCCATAAGGATACCATCGTTTGCGTGGGTGATCCTCAAACCTTCACGGTGACCATCGTCCCGATGCAGGTGACTATTTCTGATTACAATGCAGAATACTGCGTGGCTGACTTCACGGGTGCATCCCAGTTGGTTGTCGAGGCCGAGCATGTTGATAGCTGCGCTACCACCACTCGCTGGTTCGCCGCTAACGCCAATGGCGATCCTATTCTCAACGATGTTATCTTCGAAGGTGATGTGCTCACGATTGACAGCGCATTCATTGCTGCTCACTCCAACTATAACTTTGCTGCCAACTTGGACGGCACGGTGACTTTCTTCGCCGCTCCTTACAAGGAAGGCTGCCTTGGCAATGAGCTTGTTCCTTTCACGATCACTTTCCATCAGACTCCTGTTCTGGAGGCTGTTGTTACCCCCGAATCTCTCTTGTGTCCGGGTTCTACCTCCGAGATGCATGTGAGCATCACCAACTATCCGCTTCAGGTGGATCCGATTTATACCTACTATTGGAAGGGCATTGACGCTGCGGATGAAATTAATGTTTACGAAACAACGGTGAATGTCTTCAATCCTAATACTCATGTGACAACTCAAGGATCCCTGCCGTTAAATAATCGTTATAGATATAGCTATTCTCAGCAAATCTACACCAAGGATGAGGTCGGTGAAGGTACGATTACCAGTTTAGGCTTCCATTATGCTCCGAATAGTGGAAACAGCCTGACTCGCAATATTGAGATTTGGCTCTCCAAGACGCCGAAAACCTTCTTTAACAACTCTGGTCCAGATTGGGATACCGTAACCAGCAATAAAGTGAAAGTTTTTGACGGCCAGGTTACCTTTGTGTCAGACCAATGGAAGGATTTAGAGTTCACTACTCCTTTCGACTATACTGAGGTCGGTGACAGCAACTTGTTGGTGACGGTCATCGACAAGACGGGAAGTTATACTAATACNNCTCCTACAGGTTCCAGTTCTAATCCTAGTTGGGGTGATCGTATGGCCAAACGTTATTTTAGAGACGGTAATGTTCCTTTAACCAATGAAAATATTAAGACAATCTCTGGCAGTGATCTTAATAATACTGGAGTCTTTTACAGAGACGACATCCGTTTTGTGAAAACCATTACAGAAACTGAGCATGTGGCTTATATGGAGCCTGAGGGTGAGTTTGAGTATGATGTGACTGGTGATGAGACATCTCCTTACTTGCCGTTATACTCTTATTATGAATATAATTTCACGGAACAGATATACACTGCTGACGAGGTTAGTGGAGGTGTTCCGGGAACTATCACCAAGTTGACTTTTGATTATCAAGGTTCAGAAGATATTGACACTAAGGATATTGTCTATATTTATTTAGCTCATACCGACAAAACCACTTTCTCTGATGAGGATGATATTGACTTTGGTAATGATCTTACGCTGGTTTATTCTGGTGATTTCAATTGTGTAGCAGATACTGCGAAGGAAATCATTTTGGACAACCCGTTTGCATTTGACGGTGTTTCTAATCTCTTGCTTGTTGTTTATGATTGGTCTGGTGATTATAATAATTATCCTTCTTTGCATCAGTTCGGTGTTAACAACACTGGTGACAGCATGGCTGCTATTTATCGCTATGACCAATATGACGATTATATTGATGACATGGGAGATCCTGTCTGGGGCTCTGGTGACCGCGATATTGTGAACTATCGTAATAATATCAACTTCACCATTGTTCAGAATTATCCTGGTTTTGCTCCGTTCAATGGTAACTTCAAGAGAAGTGTTGCTTATAAGAATCTCACTCCTATTTGTGATTCCGATTATGTTTCCAACGTCTACGTTGTTGATGCCAATGGTTGTAAGTCCAATGTTGTGACATTCAATTACACCACTGGTGACACGATTGCTCCTGTTGTGACTCCCGCTACGTTTGTAACCTATTTCCCGACTTGCGACACTGCTTTGTTCGCTGATGCTTACACTTCTGTTGAAGCATTCAATGCTGCAGGTTTTGCTGAGGTTACGGATAACTGCGACCTTAACAACATCAGTATCTCTTACAGCGATCTGCTCGTTTCTACGAATGACACTACTTGTGAGACTCGCGTTGAGAGAACTTATACCTTTATGGATTCTTGCCACAATGTTGCAACATTCACGCACATTCTTATTGGTCACGACAGCATCGCTCCGAGCTTCGATATTGATCGCCCGATGCGTCTCCTCCCGGTTTTCGCCGGCAATTGTACCTTCAATGCTCCCGACAGCATGACTTTGATCAATATGATCGCTCCTTATGTTGCCGATAACTGCACTGATTCTACATACTTGATGTCAACGGTTAGATTCGTTTGGGAGAACACTGATGAGTCTCCTATCGGCGCCACCAACATCTTTGAGGTTAAAGATCACTTGACCATTACTGCTGTCATTACTGACAGATGTGGTAATAATTCTGATTCTACATTGGTCTTCTTCCTTGACCGTCCTGGTCGTCTCGAAATTGGCGAGCCTTGGGCTAAGGATGAATTCCTCTGTGCTAATGTTCCTGACTCACTCTTCTTTGATCCTGCTACTATCGTTGATGATCCTATTGCTGGTCCTATCCTTCCTTATACTTACACTTGGAGTGAAGCAAACGGCAGACCGGTTAGTTTCTCTGACACTAATGCTCCTAAGACTAAAGTTGAATTCCTCGATGGTGGTGGTGACTATGCATTCGTGATGACTGTTTCCAATGGTAACGGATGTCCTTCCGTTTCTGATACAGTTCTCGTTACTGTCAGACCTCTTCCTGTGATGAAGATCAATGCTGATGTTCGCAATGGCGCTACTGAGCCCTATTGTCCTACATACGGCAACTTGACTGTGAGAGCTGAACTTATCGATCCTGCTGAATTGCAAAATCAACATATTCCTGAACACAATTACACCTGGACTGGTGAGAGTGTGAATGAGTTGATTGACACTATTTCTACTTGGGTTACTATTATCCCTGAATGGTGCGATACTCTGTATCATGTTTATCTTACTGTTGAAGACGACCTCGGTTGTATCGGTAGCACTGACACTGTGTTCCATGTTGCAGCCAACGGTCCTACTTTCGTCGGTCAATTGAGCGACTCTACTGTTGCTATTGCTGATGGTTGTGCTCTTATCGTTCCTGACTTCAAGGACGAAATCACTGCCAATATGATTACTGATGATTGTTATCTCTTCTCTGAAATCAAGGCTGACACCAATTGGTATGTTCAGATTCCTGCTGCTGGCGATACTTTCTACACCGCTGTTCAACAAGTGATGATTATCATCAGCAATCCTTGTGGCAAGTCTGACACTACTTATGTGAATGCTCTGAAACCTGCTACTTATCCTACTGTTTCTATCGATGCTGAACTCGTTGCTGCTTGCTATGAAGAGATCATGAATGGTGAGTATGCATTCGAAGCTACAGGTACCAACCTTGGCACTGCTCCTACTTGGGAATGGACTGTTAACACTTTGACTGATTCTGTTATTGGTGTGAACAATGTTCTTTATGTTCCTGGTCAGTACTTCGTACCCGAAAATGTTTCCGGCGATATTACTTATACTTTGACTGTTACTGCTACTAACACTGATAACCATTGTGTCATCGCTGAGAGCGCTGATTTCACTGTTTGGTATCAAGGTGACGACATTGACTACACTGTTTGGCCGAACTCTATGTGTAATCGCAATGACGGTGTTATCGGTGTGAACTACATTCCTAAGGATTATGTGGTTACCCTGAGAGGTATTGAAGGAACGGTTTATGGTCCTGTTGTGAAGATTCAAGATGTTCCTTATCATGAGTCTACTCCTTGGAACACCGTTTTGTTCGACTCTTTGGCAAGTGGTTTGTATGAAATCACCGTTGAGAACCTGCATGGTTGCGAGCGTTATGACACTGCTTTCGTGAACGAAATCCTTGTTACTCCGGATACTGCCCTTNNTATACTTATACTCTTTATAAGAATTATAATTTGACTACAGTTCAACCTACTTACACAGGTTTGGCTACTGGTACCTATTATATCAAGAAAGAGAATAATGCTACCCATTGTTATAGCGTTACTCCTGTTGATGTCCCGATTGAGACTGAACTTGAGCAATTCCTCGTTGATTCAGTTGCCAACACCCGTTGTGTCGCTAGTTACGATGGTAAACTTATCCTGAAGACCACGGGTCTCCACTATTGGGTCTATGGTCCTGTTGACGATCCTGCTACTTCTGCTACAACACGTCAATTACCTAACAATACTCAGTCAAGCACTATTTCTTCTCAACAGAATGTCAATAATTTGAAACATGGTACTTATTACATTCAGGTTTACAACCCTGTTACCAAGTGCTATGGTTATGACACTGTGACAGTGCCTAATGGTATTGTGATGCCTACTATTATCAGCGAGTTTACCGCTAACAATAATTGTGCTACTACTAACGGTACGATTGCTGCTAATGTTCAATTTACTGGTAATGGCTCTTACACCTTCAATAAGACTGATTTTTCTACTTCTACTTCTTCCTACTATTTGTATAAATGGAATGCAAACAATAATGATTGGGGCTCTTCTATCCTTAATAAGAATAGTACTGCTAGCAATTGGAATAAACTCATTGAGGGTACGTATAGACTCGGAGCTACAGACTCTAAGGGTTGTACCGTTTATGACACCTTCGAGATTGTTAACGACCTGTACTTCCCTGTTATTGACAGCACTCGTATTGTTGAAAACACTTCTTGTAATCCTGAGATTCTCGCTTACAATGGTTCAGTTGAGTTCTTCATCTCTGCTGATGGTGAGAATGTGATTCAAGCAGTTCCTACTTGTACTTATACTGTTAATTTGCATGATTACAATACTTGGACTGATGATTGGCATAGTTACAATAATGCTCAAGAATATGGTTATGTTGAAGTTGTTCAAAATGGCTCAGTCCTTGCTCATTTGAGTATTCCTTATGGCAGTGGTCATTTGTCTCAGACTGTCGATTTGGCTAAAGATGTTGAAGCTACATTTATTTATCACAATGGTAATTATTATGCTCAATATCGTAAGTTTGAGATTCTCGGACCTGATGGTGATACTGTTTGGATGAAAGACTACAGTACTTTTACTTCTGCTAATACTTCTTATCAGCATCAAGTTACTCCTAATTGTGAGATTAACGGTATTACTCCTGAAGAGGCATTCAACACCTACATCAAGAATTACACTATCAAGACTGGTAACACTGTGAATACCTATTCAACTAACGACGCTATTTTCAGTGGTTTGAACAGCGGTATTTACAACTTCACTGTTACTTCTAAGCACGGTTGTATCGCTACTAAGACCGATACTGTTGAGCAGAGATTCATTCCTGAAATGGAACTCGTTTCAACTCCTAACACTATGTGTTTGCCTACCTTCGAGAGACCTGGTAATGGTACTGTGACAGTTATTAACCCTGTTGCTGACACTCTTGCCGGTGATCCTGCTGATCGTTTCGTATACAACTTCTATGATGAAGCCGGTCAACAAATGGATGTTCCTTACAACTTGCCTATGACCCACACAAAGTATTATTTGGATGACCAAAGATACCATGTTGTGGCTCTTGAACAAGCTACCGGTTGTGTGAGAGAAGGTTATATCACTGTTGAGTTCGAGCGGACTGATGTTGAAATTCTTGCTCACTCTATCCCGAACTACTCTTGTACTGGTTCTAATGGTGTGATTATCATTGACAATATCTACTCTTCTAATGAGGATGCAAGATTTGGTTTCAGCTTGAATCCTAACGGTCCGTTTACCTCTGCTAGAGAGTTCACCGGTCTTGCTAATGATATCTACACTATCTACGCATACGATTCCACCTTACTCTGTACCTACGAGCAAACAATTACGATTAATACTACTGACAGTTGTGCTCCTATTATCACCATTTGGGACAACAATCTTGATACTCTTGATTCTTACCACTATTGTTGGGGTGCTGAGGGTATTCAGATGCTCGCCAATGCTGTTGATACCTGTGACAACGCTACCTTCACTTACGAGTGGTATGCACCTTGTGCAAATCCGTCCTCTTCCAACACTTCTGTCATTGATGTCCAAACCGACCACTATGTCGTTAACGGTTGCGATTACATTTTGAAGGTTACGAACAACAATACAGGTTGTCCTTACTTTGATACTGTTAATGTGTTCATCCACCCGAATCCGGAACTTGTTATGACTATTAATGGTCACATTGCTAGTACTACTCTGCCGAACACCTATTGTGAGGATCAAGAGCTGCATCTCGCTGTTCAGAATCACTCTCAATATGGTGAGGCTCTCGATGTCAATACAATTCAATGGACTCTTGGTTACGTTGGTACCGGTGTTCAGGCAATTGACATTATGGGTGTTAACTATGCAAATGACAATAACACCTTCTGTGTAAGAGCTGCTAATATTTATGGTTGTATGTCAGACATTATCTCAATTCCTGTCTCCTTCAACCGTGAGCAATTCAAGACCGTTTACGACACTGCTTGTAACACGATTACGATTGACGGCACTACCTACACTGCAATTTTCCATGACAGCGCATTTGTTGTGACCGAAGTGATTGATATGTCTAACACTTGGACCGTTGGTGGTTTGAACTTGTGTGACACTACCATCACTCACAACGTGATGTTGTATGCTAATCCTCGCGCTAACTTCAATGTTATCAATGAATTTACTGAAGCAATTTATTGCGGTGATACTATCGTTTTGGATGACATTATGGATGCAGTTGCTGAAACTGTCACTCCTGCAAGTGCTACTGTTTCTATTGTGAAACAAATTCCTGTCGTTGGTGGTAATCAACAATTTGATTATATTCCTTTCGACGAAAATACTACTCTCAATTATGACTATAGAAACACTATTTTCCGCGTGAAGGTTTCTTCTGTCAGATGTGGTGATATTTACAGCGATCCGTTCCAGCTTGACTTGAGAGATAATCCTACAGTTGATAGCTTCGATCTCTATGCACATGCTGGTGACTACTATTGTCCTGGTCAAACTGTAAATCAAACAGTTCTCGTTTCTAACCCGTCTCCTGTTGAGGCTACTGCTAAATTGTACAGACAAAATGGTAACTCAAATGTCCAAATCGGTAGTGCAGTTGTTCCTGCTCACGCAGTCAGACAACCTGTCGAATTCACGTTCACAGTTACTCATAAACAGTACAATGATACGCTTCTGACCGTAACGGTTGAAAACAACTGTGGTTCAGCTTCTGCATCTAAACGTGCAGCTGTTGACACAGTCTTCAATGTTGCTTTGAGTGTTGTAAATCCTCATTGTGAAGGTGATACTTTGAAGAGTTCAGACTTCTCATTCGTTGGTAGTTATGAGGCTAATCCTACAGTTTATGCACAGAGAGCTACTGCTACCACTGCTGAGGTCATCACTCTGCCATACGTATTGCAACTTGCTGATACCAACATGAAGGTTAACTTTGAGCTTACTTCTCATTGCGGTTACCATAAGTTTACCTCTCAAGCTACTGTTGTGGTTATTCCGAATGCTAGACTTGATGTTGCTCCTTGGGATGTTATGGATCTCTGCTACGATGACGCTGTTGCTTCTTTGAACAATTATCGTACCGCTAATATTACCTCTACATACGCAGATCAAGAGGGTTGGGTACTTGGTAAGATGGTTGGTCAAACGGTTCAATTCAGCGAACAGTTGCTCAACACTTCAGATCTCGTTGATTCAGTGAATAACCACAGTGGTTACACGATTGTTGGTTACAGAGCTGTCAGCGCTCTTTGTGGTGATACGACTGCCGGTCTCGGTTCTCTCCGTATCCTCGCTCCTGTCACTGTTAGCGATGCTACCATTTCACTCTGTCCTGAAGCTGTTAATTATAACAATGTTGTCACTGCTGCTATTGCAGGTCTTAACTTCAATAGAAATCATTACTTTGCTAATGAGGTTGATACCACTTACGAATACAAGAACGCTAATAACGTTTGGGTAAGTGCAGCCAATATCAGTGCATCTGTGATTAATTCTGGTGCTCAAGTTAGAGTGATCTTCAAACCTGTAATCAATACCAACTGCGGTGCTGACACTGGTTACGTCACAGTTAACATTAAGGATACTTCTCGCGTTGCTCCTGTTCTGCAATCCGCTTGTGAAGGCAGTGCATTCAAGGAATTCATCGCAAGTTATTCTCAATGGAATGGTGATGATGCTATCTTAGTTGATTCATTCTGGACTGTACAAAATGCTGCTGGTTCATTTGTGAAATTCACCAACATGGATACAGTATTTGTCGAAAACGTCAATCTCCAGTTTGTTTGGAAGACTCAATGTGACGAAGCTGGTTATAAGTCTGATGTTATGACTCTCGACATTAAGTTCAAGCCTTCTGTCAACTTCGATATCGATACTCTCGATGTTTGTCTGAACGCTACTGCTCCTGCTCTTACCTACACGGTTACTGATAACTCCGGCATTGTTACCGATACTGTTGTTACGCTCAATGGTGTTGAACTTGATCCTGATCATATTTACACCATGGATGACAATGGCGCTAAGATTGTTGTGAAAGTCTCCTCTGAATGTGCAGATGCTACTGACACTGTTGTTGTGAGAATTCTCCAATTGCCTGTGCCTCAAGCTTCTGGTGATACAAGAATCTGTGCTAACGGTGATGCTACCATGCAGGTTGTCAACCCGAGCAGTGACTATGCTTACACTTGGCAGTTCAACGGTCAGGATGTATATGATGGTACTCAAATGACTGCTCACTTTGCTCCTGCTGATGGTGGTCAAACGACTGTGACTATCGATGGTCAGGATTACACTGTTGACAATGTTGATAATCTCTATCACTTCACAGTTGTCGCTACTGAAATTGCTACTGGTTGTGTCTCTGCTACTATGATCAACACCTCTAACGATCCGTTCGCTGGCGATGTTATCACAGTTCAAGCTACTGACGCTCCTCAGTTCATCTTCAAGTATCAAGGTAACGAGACTCATACTATTGATAATCTTACCACTGGTGAGTTGACCGACTACACTTGGGAGGTTAGCGTTCCTTGTACCGCTGCTGACAAGCTCGTCTTCGTTGAATACACTATCTACCACAACGGTGAAGTTATCAACAATGACTCTTTGAGCAACTACCTGTTGACTCAAACTACCAGTACGGGTGTTTCTACTAACATGTGGGTGACCAGAAATATTATCGGTTGGGAGAACAGTCAACAAGACTCTAACTTCACCAGACAATATTTCAGATCTTCAATTCCTGGCTTCGAGACTCCTTCTGGTGCTCAAACCGGTAACCACTTCCCGAACAATGATATGGCATTCGGTAATAACCAACAGTTCGACGACCTGTATATGCACTTCTTGGCCGGTAATCCTGTGAAGAAGACAATTGCTCCGTTCGTCCAAGGTGGTGAGTATAAGATTGTCTATCGTTTGGTTGCTACCTCTCTCGAGGATCCTTATCAACACTTGTATTTCAATGCTGACTCTGCTGATGCTGGTGTTAATCACGGTCCTACACCTGCTTACCTCGGTCTGTTGAAGATTGGTGGTCACGGTGCTTACGGTGGTACTCTCACTGAGCTCGCAGTTGACTCAATCATTATGAATGTTGAAGGTCCGAACCTCGTTGTTAACGAGACTCCTGCTGCTCCTGTGCTTGCTCCTGCAATCGACGCTAATGAGGCTGTGATTGCTCCTGAGATGGAAGTTTGGCCGAACCCGGCTCCTTCAATCATCACCACCTTCAAGGCTCGCGTTTACAACATGAGCGGTGACGCTACTGTTACAATCACGAACTTTGCCGGTAAGCAAGTCTACAATGGCAATATCAATATTGATAGCGATAACTTCTACTTCGAGGCTGACGTTAATAGCCTTGCCGTGGGCGCATACATCATGACTGTCCGCACGCAAGATGCTGTTGTCTCCAAGAAACTGGTTGTAACCGTTAGACAATAATCAATAGTTATTCATACATGGAAGGAGTTGTGCGCACTTGCGTGCAACTCCTTTTTTAGTTAGGAGTTAGCAGTTAGGAGTTTGTAGTTAATCGGATGATGAAATTGCGTGTTATAGAACGTCGTAATATCGGCAGATTGGTGGCGGTGTTCGTTTTGAATGCGGTGTATGTGGTGTTGACCATTTTCGCGTTCTTGATGATTGAACCTTTTGTGAAGCTGTTGTTCAGAGGTGATTTGGATGGGCTGAGTCCGTTATCGGAGTTTGTGGTAACGCGGTTGTCGATGATTGTTCCAATGGAGCAGTCGAGTACCTCTATGGTGATGATTATCCTTTGTGCGGCGGTGCTCTATTTCTTTCGCAATTTAGCCAACTATGGCTCTCTTTGGGTTATGGCGCATGTGCGCAGCGATTTTCTTTATCAGTTGAGGAATCAGCTCTACGACAAGATGATTTCGCTGCCGTTGGGCTATTTCAACAAGGAGAACCGTGGGGATGCGGTTACCCGGGCTGTTAATGACACACAAGAGGTGGAGTACACCATTCTGAATTCTATTTATCAGTTTCTTACTGATCCACTTACGCTCATCTGTTATCTCGGATTTCTTTTCTATATTGACTATCAACTTTCTCTTTGGGCGATTTTGTTGATGCCGGTATCGTTTCTTATTATCGGTTTCTTGGCGCATTTGCTCAAGCGTTCTTCGAAGACCTACCGCAAGCGTTTGGGTGTGTTGCTCTCGCATGTGGAGGAGACTTTGTCAGGTCTTCGCGTTATTTACGGCTTTAATGCCCAGGAACGCGCCTATCGCAAGTTCAATCAGTTGAATCAGGAGTTTCATCAGAATCAGAAGAAAGTTTATCGGCAGAGCTATTTGGCTTCGCCGCTGAGCGAGTTTCTTGGGGTTACTGCCATTATGGTGGTCTTGGTGATTGGCGGTTCTTTGGTGTTGTCGGAGCGGTCTTCGCTGTCGGCAGAGCTTTTTATCACCTACATTGCGCTCTTCTCGCAGGTTATCACTCCGATTTCCAAGATCTCGTCTGCCTTTTCGGATTATAAGCGCGGAGAGGCGGCTTTGGAGCGTATCGAAGATTTCCTGTCTATTCCCGATAATGTGGAAGACGATGTGACTGCCCGTTCGGTGGAGGGATTCCAGGATGCGATTACGCTGCAGGATGTGTCGTTTGCATACACGGATGTGGATGTGTTGCAGCAAATTGATCTGTCGATTCGCAAAGGCATGTCGGTAGCGTTTGTGGGACAGTCGGGTGCGGGGAAGTCCACCCCACCCTTGCCGATCTGCTGATGCGGTTTTACGATCCTACCGGCGGTGCCATCTTCTTGGATGGGGTGCCGGTGAAGAATTACAAGGTGGGGGAGTATCGTTCTTTGTTTGCGTTGGTGTCGCAGGATGTGATGCTTTTCCACGATACCATCTACAACAATATTACGATGGGAATGAAAGCCACGCGCGAGGAGGTCGAGGAAGCGGCGAAAACGGCCAATATTTACGACTTTGTGATGTCGCTGCCTGATGGTTTCAACCACATCGTTGGCGACCGCGGAACGGCCCTTTCCGGCGGTCAGCGGCAGCGGGTGAGCATCGCCCGTGCAGTGCTGCGCAAAGCGCCCGTTTTGGTGCTCGACGAGGCTACCTCCGCGATGGACACCGAGAGCGAACGGTTGGTGCAGCAGTCGATTGAGGCTTTGTCGAAACAGTGCACGGTGGTGATGATCGCTCACAGGCTCTCTACGGTCCGCAATGCCGATTTGATTTGCGTGCTGGATGCCGGACGGTTGGTGGAGAGTGGGACACATGAGGAGTTGATGGCGAAACGAGGAGTGTATTACAAGTTAGTAGTTAGTAGTTAGCAGTTTAGAGGCTTAAACGTGTAAACGAGTAAACGTGTAAACGAGTAAACCTGTAAACGAGTAAACGTGTAAACGAGTAAACGAAAATATGTCAAAACATAAATTAGCACGGTTCGCGGAGAACGCGACGTTTGAGAATTTGTTCCAGCATACGGAATACGATAGAGTGGGGAAGGAGTTCCCGTTGCGGGGACGTTGGAAGGAAGATTATTTCCACAATGACCGACCAATCGTGTTGGAGTTGGGTTGTGGTAAGGGCGAGTACACCATTGCGATGGCGAAGCGGTTTCCCGAGCGCAACTACATCGGCATCGACCGGAAGGGGGCGCGGTTGTGGCGCGGCTGCAAGGATGCGATTGAGCAGGAGTTGGCGAATGTGGCGTTTTTGCGCATCACTATCGACCACATCGGGTACTATTTCGCGCCGGGCGAGGTGGATGAGATCTGGGTGACGTTCCCGGATCCGCAGATCAAGAAGGAGCGGAAGCGTTTGGTGGGTCCGCACTTCGTCAACGATTATTATCGCCAGATTTGGCCCGCAAACGGCGGTATTTTGCATTTGAAGTCCGACAGTGACTTTCTGTACGAATACCTCCTCGAAACGGCGAAAGAGCAGCATTGGGAGCTCTTGGAGAACATTCCCGACGTGTATGCCGGCGGCGCGGATCCCCTCCTCACCGAGGTGCAGACCTTTTACGAGAAGATGTGGCTGACGGAAGGGAAGACGATTCACTACGTGCGGTTGCACGTTTAGGGGTTTAGAGGTTTACTGGTTTAGGGACTTAAACGTGTAAACGTGTAAACGTGTAAACCTGTAAACGTGTAAACCTGTAAACGTGTAAACCTGTAAACGTGTAAACTTAACCC
>LXOW01362918.1_pt3 | contig 13492 bp, 13 predicted proteins | sample 1368591 | NCBI WGS metagenome assembly LXOW01 (sample SAMN04884650, study PRJNA319009) | bovine gut metagenome | isolation source: Cow rumen | host: Bos taurus | place: Italy: Legnaro (PD) | collected 2014-07-09
CCCTTTGCCTCAAACGAACCCTTGAAGAAGTTGATTACGAGGCCGATGACCCAGATTACGATGATGTAGATCTTGACCCTGTTTCCTGTGGCTGCGAGCTTGTCATGCTTCTTCGACTGAGCGATGCTGACACAACCGGAGATGACATAGAACATGACGAACAGCTCTGAGATGTCATTGATCGTGTTGAAGTAGCCGGCGATGTTTGCATGATTTTTGGAGAGGATTGATGCAACGATTGATGCGATGATTCCGACAATCAGCATGATGAGTGCGTTCTTGAAGCTCTCGTCGTCCTTTGATGCTCCGATGATTCCGAAGAGGTTCAGGAAGAACGACACGAATGCGAGGACAAGAGCCACGAGCATCGTGACCAGTGAGATGATGTCAGCCGTGTTGATTGTGGTTGCCTCGGATCTGACTGCCTTGCCCATGACGAACATGATGATCACGGCTGCGATGCTGATGATTGCGGCAACGATTGTGAAAATCTCTGCGGCATAAACCTTGGAGAGGCCTTTTCTTGCGTTTTCAAACATTTTCAACTCCCTATCTGATGTGTCCTGACGACACAAAGTGAATTTATTGACCTCATCATATAAGTAAAAACGTAAAAAGTAAATACGGAGAGGCATGACGTTTATGGAAGGACTTTACATTCTTTTGAATATCTGATAAGTTCCTAATGTTGCACTTTCAGTGAGGTGCGGCGTTGAGAAAGATACTGCATTAAGGTGGAATATATCATGGCACGTAGATGTGAGATTTGTGGAAAGGGAACAATGGCAGGTAACGTGGTTACCAGAAAAGGACAGCCCAAGAAGAAGGGTGGTGTCGGACAGCATATCGGTGTCACGACCAAGAGAGTCTTCAGACCGAACATCATCACAGTCAAGACAATGATCGGCGGCACACCGACCACAGTCAAGGTCTGCGCAAGATGCCTCAGGGCCGGAAAGATTCAGAAGGTTATCTGATAATCCGTCATTTCATTCAGAGAAAGATAAAGTCCCGTGTGAACGGGACTTTTTTTGTCTTGATCCGGGCCTCTTACATGACACGCGCGGTAGGCAGGTTCCTGATGGCCAGAACGGTGCAGCACCCCTTTCCGAACAGCGATTCCATGTGGCGGAAGTAGTCGCGGGTCCTCTCCATGGGGATGTAGGCCTCGATCGTTCCTGCGAATCCGCCGCCCTGGACGCGGAACGCACCATCGTACTTCAGAAAGACCTCTGTCATGGCCAGAGCCAGAGAGATTCCCTGTTCTCCCGCGGCCTTCGGGCTGTAGATGTTCTGCAGGTATCTGAACGATGAGTCTCCGCTGCTTCTGACAAGCGAAAGGTAGCGGCCGAAATCCTTGTCCCTAAGGGCGCCTATCATGCAGTCGACCCTGTAGTTTTCCTGGAAATAATGGCTGGCGCGGAGAATGGCCCTGTCGTTGCCGACGGCCTTGCGCAGCTCAGCTATCCGTGACAGGAACTGCTGCGGATCCACCTCCCGCAGGGCTTTCTTTCCGAAGAATCCGGCAACGGCACGCATCTCGGTCGGGATGGAGGCGTAGTCCGCCGTGAGGTCCGCGTGGTTTCCGCCTGTGGTGGTTATCACGAGATTATAGCCGAAGTCTGCGAAATCGATCTCTATGGGTGTGATTGCCGGTTTGGAAGGGTCCTTGAAGTCGATTCCGACTATGCCGCCGTTGGCGCAGGCCACCTGATCCATCAGACCGCTGGGTTTGCCGAAGTGTATGTTCTCCGCCTCCTGTCCCATTATGGCCAGTTCCGTGGTCGAGAACCTGTCTCCGTTGAACAGCGAGTTGAATATGGTGCCCACAAGGACCTCGACGGCGGCGGAGCTGCTGAGTCCCGAGCCCTTGAACACGCTTGAGCTGACGTTAGCACAGAATCCGCCCGTCTTTCCGCCGCGCTTGTTCATGGCCGCAGCAACTCCCCGGATGAGGGCTTCCGTGGTGCCGAAAAGGTTCTCGTGCACTTCAAGGTCCGTTATGTCCACGTTGATGGCGGGATATCCCTCGCTTATGAAGCTGACGGTGCCGCCGGGTACGGTGTGTACCGCCGCTATCGTATCCAGATTGATCGACCCGGCAAGGACCTTTCCCAGATTGTGGTCCGTGTGGTTTCCGCCGAGCTCGGTTCTGCCGGAAGTCGAGAACACTGCCTGTGCCTCGGTTCCGAAAAGCTCCTTGTGTCTGGCGGCGAGGTCAGTCAGCCTTCTTTCCGCGGCTTCTCTTGCCGAAGCATCCGATGCGGCGAGTTTTCCGTATAATCCAGCGATATCCATGGTCGATTCTCCTGAGTATTGATGCAATCGCATTATATAACAATTTAGTTGACGGGTACAGCAGATCGGATCCCTGCCCGCCGTCGTCCGTACCGAGGCGGCCAAGGTAGCTCAGTTTTGAGATGGGATAGCGGGAACTGTCGGATGAAAGCTTCCTGATGGTATCTCCGAGCTCCTTTGGGTTCCAACCGTTCACCGATCCGTACATGGGGTCAAAAATGGCCTCAAGATTGACTATGCCCGTGTTTTCCAAGCCACAGAGAAGGTTCGAAGCCATTGTAGGATTGAATCTGAACGGCCATCTTGCCGTCAGGCGCCTGATCTGGCGGTCGGCGGACATGCCTTTCCTGACCTGACCGAGGCAGACGTCGCAGCCCGTGCATTCATCCTTTTCCTGTCCCATTGCGCGCAGGATTGCCCTGCGTCTGCATCCCCGGGGCGTCCCGTCCTTCCCGGGCAGGAACGCCTCAAGCACGGGACTGTAGGGATGGCCGGAATCCATATCAGTTTTCGTGACTATCACATAGGCATCAGCGGTCCTGCCGTCACGGCCCGCGCGGCCTGATTCCTGAAGGTATTCCTCATATGCGGCGGGCACCCTGTGGTGTATGACGGTCCTGATGTCGTTCTTGTCCACTCCCATTCCGAACGCACTGGTTGATACCAGTATCCCGTCCGCGGACTCCATGAACCATTTCTCCAGCTCCTCGCGTTCGGCCCTGGAAAGACCGGCATGGTAGTAGCGTACGGGAATCCCCTGAGTTTCCATCAGAAGGCGGATGCAGAGCATACGGGTGTCGTTCCTCGTACGGCAGAACACGACCGCCGGGCGGCGGCATGTACGGGCGATTTCCACAACGGCATGTGTGCGGCTCAGCGACGGCCATGCCCGGTAGATGATGTTCGGCCGGTCGATGTCTCCCCGGACCACCAGCGGCTTCGAGCGGAACAGATGCTCCCGGATGTCCCTGATGGTCTCCTCCGTGGCGGTGGCGGTGAATGCCAGTATCTGGTTGGGCTTCAGCCTGGCCACTGCATCCGTCAGTGAAAGGTAGGCCGGCCTGAAGTTCCTGCCCCATTGGGAAATGACGTGGGCCTCATCCACCACAAGCAGGCTGATGCGGTACTGTGAAAGCCGGGAAAGCACCGCCCCGGACCGGAGGCTCTCCGGAGTGGAGAGCACTATCTTGGTTCCGGAGTCCAGACGGCTGAACACATCCGCCCTCTGATCCCGGGTCTGTCCGCCGCGGATGCAGACGCAGTCGATCCCGGCCCTGCGCAGCTTCGAGATCTGGTCGTTCATCAACGCAAGCAGGGGATAGACTATCACCGTTATCCCCCTGCAGAGCGTGGCTGGAATCAGAAAGCACAGCGACTTTCCGGTGCCTGTGGGGAGAATCACCAGCTGATGTCTTATGATGCCGCTTTCCTCCTGTTCCAGTATTCGCTGGATCACCAGGATCTGGTACGGCTTGGGCATTGTTATCCCGAATTTTCCGGAGGCTGTCTCCAATATTCTGTCCATGTATTGTTCCATGCCCCCGTATACGGTAAAAATGCGGAAAATATTTGAATCAGCCGAAAAATTTTTTGACGTTTTTCGTGAATTTTTTTTCGTATCAAGTCAACATGTGCTATACTGAAGCCGCTCGTTATACAAACAGAGAAAAGAGTGGCTCCGGATGTCTGTCAGGCTATGGAGCCGGGAAGGGAACTGAGACCGCAAAAAGTCGAGGTTCCTTTTTCTTTGTCAGGGCATGATCATCGTCAATGCCTGCTTGTGGTTCTGTATCACCGCGTGGTTATGGGACCCGCCGTCTTCCCCGTCAAGCGTCCAGTTTGTGCTTTTGTCGATGGAGAACTCGAAGCGGCTGGACTTGAGCGTGATTATCTCAGGGTGGTCCATGTTTCCGGAGAACAGAAGATCCAGGGTGTGTCCGAATTCCGCCAGATTGGTTGGTTTTTTTATGAATAGTCCTTCGAAGAGGCCATCGTTCATAACGACATCATCCGGAACAAACTGCTTCAGGCTGCCTATGGACCGTGAGTTGGAGACACAGCAGACCAGGAATTCTCCGGTCAGGATCTTGGTGTCCGTCCTGATCTCCATCTCCCTTGCGGCGTTCAGCAGAATCTGCGGATTCACATACTTGAGGGCGTTGCCCATGTATGCCATGAAACCGAACATGTTCTTGGAAACCTGGTCCGTGGTGTAAGTTATGTCGGTGATGGCGCCCATGGCGGCAACATAAGTGAAGTATTCGTCATTGAACTTGCCCACGTCTATGGTCTTCCGCCGGTTACCTGCGGCAACCGCGGCGGCCTTTTCCACGACCCTCGGAATTTTGTGTGAAACGGCAAAATCGTTGACGGTTCCTGCGGGGATGTAGGCCAGATCCACCTGCTTCTTCAGCCTCAATACGGCATTGAATGCCTCGTGCAGCATTCCGTCTCCGCCAGCGACCACTATCCTGTCAAAAGAGGAGCCCCACTCCAGGATCCTGTCACATGCATCACCCTTTGACTGGGTGGGATATACCGTGACCAGAAAGCCTGCACGGGTGAGGATGTCCGTGATCCTGGACAGGCCTGCCTTGATGGTGCCCTTGCCGGCGTGCGGATTGAACAGGAACAATGCGGTCTTCATGCTTTCATTATATCTGTCTTTTGTTGTAAGATTCCAGTATCGGAGGAAAACGTCATGATCGAAAGGACATTCATAGCTATAAAGCCGGATGCGGTCCAGAGGGGACTCATCGGCAAGATCATAGGCAGGATAGAGGACAAGGGCTACAAGATCGTCGCCCTCAAGATGGTGCAGGTGTCGGACGAGCAGGCCGCGGCCCACTATGCGGAGCACTACGGCAAGCCCTTCTATCCCAATCTTGTGAAGTTCATCACAAGTGCACCCATCGTCGCGATGGTTGTGGAGGGCGACAACGCCATAGCCGGCATGCGCCAGATCATGGGCAAGACCAACCCTGCCAACGCCGAGGTCGGCACCATCAGAGGAGACTTCTCTCCGGAGATGAGCTTCAACGTCATCCATGGATCAGACGGTCCCGAGAGCGCCGCAAGGGAGATCGCCATCTACTTCAGACCCGAAGAGATGTGCGACAAGTGGCAGACCGCTTTTGAGATCCTCAAGGAAAAGATGAACTAGAAACCGACTGTCAGTCCCACAAGGACGAACCAGCCGAACATGGTGAGCATGCTGAGAAGCGATGTCACCACGACTATCTCGTTTGCAAGATCCGCATCGCCGCCCATTGCGACGGCGGTGCTGTATGAGTTCACTGCATTCGGTGCTGCGGCGTAGATGATGATTCCGCACAGTGCCGTTCCCCTGATGCCCATCAGCATCGAAGCCGGGATTATGGCAAGCGGCACAAGAATCAGCTTTGCAACCACTGCCCACGTAAGGTACTTTCTGTACCTGCTGATGTGGCTGAATTCGAACGATGCACCCAGTGCAATCATCGAAAGCGGAGTGGTCAGGGCCCCGAGCTTGGAGATTATGCCGCTCATGATCCATGCCGGAATCCTGATTCCTGAGATGTTCAGCAGAAGTCCGATCAGACATCCGAGCACCAGCGGGTTCTTGATGATGTTCAGAATCAGCTTGGGAACGCTTGTGGCCTTGCCTGTGTACTTCTCGAAGATGAAGGCCGACAGACAGTTGTTCAGAGGAACCAGAATCACCGCGATGACGGACACGATGCCTATGTTGTCGGCGCCGTAGATGCTCTGCGCGATCGGGATTCCCAGAATGGCGTAGTTGGACTTGTAGATTCCCTGGATCATGACCGGAATCTGTGTCTTGTCCTTGACAAAGCGCGGGACGATGGCCCACGAGATCAGGAACACGGTCAGTATTCCTATTGCCACGACCAGAATCGGCAGCAGCTCGACATCTTCCTTGAGGTTGGCCTTGTAGATGGTTTCTCCGCACATGATCGAGAGGAAGAACTTGAAGACCAGAATGTTGAGCTGCTTCGTGGAGGTCTCGTTCAGATAGCTTTTCTTCTTGAAGAAATAGCCGAGCATCATGAACGCGAAAAGCGGAATGAGCGCTATGGCTGAAATCCTGATGACGTCCATGTTCAGGCTCCTATGACGGTTCCTACGAACGGAGCGTCGGTGAGTATAGCAACTGTGTTGTCCGTGTTCCTTCCGTCGGCGCAGATGACCTTGATTCCGGCCTGCTGTGCAAGCTTGGACGCGATTGGATCGAACGGGGCGTTCTTTCCCGGAACCCACTCGTCACCGACCATTTTCCTGAAATCGGCCCACGAGATGCTGTCTATCGGCTTTGCGTCCGGGTTCTTACGCGGGTCGTCGGAATAGACCTTTGCGATGTTGGACAGGTTGATGATGGTCTGTGCACCGAATCTCTTTGCCAGGTAGACGGCGTCGGTATCGGTGGAGAAGCCCGGCTTCCATCCTCCGGCCACAAGGATCCGGCCCGTGAAGCTCACGTCATCAGCCGTGGGATTGGTTACCACGGGGTCGGTACACAGCTTTCCGAAGATGGCCTTCACCAGTTCGGCGTTGATGTGCGTCGCCTTGATGCCTATCCAGTCCTGGGCGTTGGCGTCCTGTTCTGCGGGATCCGTCACGACCGCCCTGTAGGCCTGCTGGTAGACACGCGCGGGGGCACCGCCGCCGCACACGAAGATGAGCTTGTCTTCAGGGTTGTCAGAGAGATACTCCTTTATCTTTGCAAGAAAACCGGAAAGGAAGACGCTGTTGACTCCGTCCGGCGCGATTATCGATCCACCCACTGAAAGAACTGAAATCCTCATATGTGACTCCTCAGTTGGAAATTCTATATATAGGAATACCGTTTTGCAAGCACAAGAGTGTATTGTCTGAAAAGAGAACGGAATTGGACAACAATCAGCCCAGATAAATGAGTTTGATGATGAAGTTTATCAGCCTTGCGGGAAGCACTTTCGCAAGGAATGCAAGTGCCTTGTAGTCAAGGCCCACCGCCACGCGCACCGGAGGATTCCTGCGCTTTGCAAGCTTGAGGAAGACCTTGGCCACGGAGTCGGCCGGCTTTCCCTTCTGCTCGTCGCGGGCCATATGCTCCACTGCGCTTCTGCACTGGTCGTAATACGGGGACTCCTTGGGCTCGTCGCTTGTCCTTGCTTTTGTAAACCCCGTCTTGGTATCGCCGGGCTCCACAAGGGCGCATCTGACTCCGAACTGCCTTGCCTCGATTCTGAGGGCCTGGGCATATGCCTCCAGTGCATACTTGGATGAACTGTAGTGGCTCTGATAGGGAATCGGCACGAGCCCTGCAACAGAACTTGTTATCAGGACCAGCGACCTCGGATTCTTTCTCAGAAGCGGAAGGAACGCACTGCTGACGTTCAGCACTCCGAAGTAGTTCGTCTCCATCTGTGCCTTGGCGCGCTCGATCGGAGTCATCTCGGCCGATCCGCTGATTCCGAATCCCGCACAGTTGATGATGATTCCCAGCTCGTCAATCTTCTTTGCCGCCGCCCGGACCGAGGCGGGATCTGTGACATCCATCTCCAACGGTATGATGTTGGGGTTGCTGGTCTTCTGGGGATGACGCGAGGCGGCGTAGACAACGAAGCCGTTCATTGCAAACAGGTCCGCGGTCTCCTTTCCGATTCCGCTGGATGCTCCGGTCACGAGAACTTTCTTCAGATACGGGGATTTCATGTTCATGGCCATATTCTACATCATTAATCCCGATTTTTGAACAAGTGGCCCCCGCATGGCACAGGCGAATGCGGGGACCGGGCTTAGTGTAGCATCTTTATGGATAGTTTTGTTTGCATCATCATCGCCCGTCCGTCCGGGCCATGACGTCAGAACGGTTCGTCTTCGTCTGCAGCTGCAGTTACGGTTTCCGGAACCTCATCCTCCGAACCAGGTTCGTTTTCGGCACGGGTGCCTTCAGCTGCGAAATCCTGTTCTCCGTCATCCTTTGTCCGGATAGCTTCTGCTTCCGACTGAACCTCGTTGCGGACTTCGGGCTGATCAGCCTGATCAGCCTGCCGTTCCTGACTCTGCTTCTCCATATCAATCGAGCTGTCCATACGTGTGGCCATCTCGCCGGGGATCTTCGGGACTTCCGTCGCCGCCGGATCCTCTGTCTTCTTCTGAGGCTGGAACTCGATGTGCTCGGCCAGGATGGCCACCTTCTCCCTGGCAAATCCTGCGCTCGTGTATCTGAACTGCTTCAGCCGTCCTACAACCCGGATGCCCCTGCCTTTCTTCAGATAGGTCAGACATGACTCGGCAACAGGTCCGAATACCCAGACGGTGAAGAACGATGCGTCGTTCACCCATTTCTCGTTCCTGTCGTTGTAGTACCTGTTGTTCGCCAGCGAAATCCGGCAAGCCGATGACCCCGTCACCTGGTGTGACCGTTCGGGGTCCCTGATCAGAGTCCCTTCCATCAGGACTGTGTTTAGGTTGTTCATAAGAACCTCCGTGATGAAGGGGAGCGTCGGAACACCTGAGAAGTCAGGCTTTTCATCCGTCGGGCTTTCCCCTTACCACGGCCCTATACAAAAAAAGTGCCGGAAATATTAGAGTTATTCCGACACTTTTTCAGGTTTTTTGTGTGTTTTTCACATGTTGTCGTTCACAAAGGCCTCGAGAACGCCGATTCCGGCTCCTCCGACGCGCTGTGCGACCACTTCTCCGTTCTTGAACATCGCCAGCGTCGGGATGCTGCTGACACCGAATGACTCCGCCAACTCTGGTGCCTCATCAACATCGACCTTGCCGACCTTGACCTTTCCGGCATACTTTTCCGCAATCTGGGAGATGAGCGGTGCAATCATCTTGCACGGTCCGCACCACTGTGCCCAGAAATCGACCAGCACGGGTGTGCTGCTTTTTATCACTTCCTGCTCGAAATTGGAACTGTTGAGAATTACTTCACTCATTCTTGTGACTCCTTGTGATTCAATAATAACTGCGGGCTTCCGAAAAGGAAAGGGCAGGGGTCCTGGAAAGGCGAAAAAAAGACAGAATCGAACCTTTAAGAAATCCTATGGAAATTCGAATGTTTTTTCATCGTTCCTTACTGTTATGGTGCTGGACTTATATGGGAATTGTATATGTTGAAAAAATCATAAATCCTTGTAAAATAAGGAGTTGACAAAAGTTTCCCGCCTATCTATAATCAAATCATCCAGAGGCGGAGGAAGACTTGCGGAGTCTTCTGCGGAGCCGGCCGGGATGGAAAAAAATTAAAAGGAGGAAGGTATGTCGGGCGAAGACAAGGCGGTCGGATTCTTCGGTGATCACATCGATTCACTGAAGGCTTTCGAGAGTCTTAAGGTATATATAAGCGATTTCTGTCCTGATGCCGTGATTTCGATTCAGGGATCCCTCCTCTCATTCAGGACCGGAGCCGGATTCGCATATGTCTCCCTCCCGACGGACGGCAACCGGAGCGTCCTCTTCAACCTGGCCATCACGAACAGGAAGAAGATCGTCAGTGACAGAATCGACAAAACCGTTCCTCCGGTTCCCGGAACCCATTCCTTCGTCTATCACATAGGAATCAGGTCCGCATCGGATATCGATTCGGAAATCAAGGGCTGGATAAGGCAGTCCTACGAGTACTCGAAATTGAATTATGCTTGAATTCCAATAATATCTCTTTCTCTCACCGGGAGGTGTCGGACATGTTTCCGGCACCTCCTGACTTTTTTTGAGAAACACACAAAAAACCTGAAAAATTTTCGGAATAACTCCAATATTTCCGGAACTTCTTCTGTATAAGGTTGCAGAAAGAGGTGCCTATGGACAGAAAAGTCATGATTACGCTCCTGTGTGCGGCTGCGTTCCTGCTTACGCTTCTTGCCGTACTGCTGGGTTGTTCGCAGGATCCGGGAGCACGGGAGGTCTTCAACGTGCTCGGCGGAGCTGATTCCGTATCGCCGACGCTTGTGGCGGTGGAGTCGGTTTCCAGCTCACGGATAAGGCTGGAATTCGACGAACCCGTTAAGGTGTACGGGAACTCGTTCGAACCGCTTTCGGCAAGGGCCGACGGCAAGTTCATCTACGTGAACCTCGACGCGTCGCTCAAACCCGGGATGAAGTCCGAAGTCAGGGGCAGGGTGAAGGACTACAGCGGCAACACGTCTGGTTTCTCCATTCAGGTCTGGGGCTTCAATCCGGACCTCCCTCCGGTCCTGATAAACGAGTTCACTACCAAGGGGACGGCAAAGAGCCCGGACAGAACGGAGCTGAGGATGCTCGGTTCGGGAAACATCAACGGCATGACGCTNNGTCCGGACCGGGCAGGGTGTTCAACGTCTGCGCCCAAAGCACAGAGGCGCTGCCTTCCAACAACGGCGCACTGGTCCTGTGCGGCAATCCCGCCTTGGGCGCGGACGTCCTTGATGCCGTGGTGTACTCCAACTACAGCTCAAGCTACGAGGGCTACGGGACGAGGTCGGCTCTGGAGAGGGCGAGGTGGGTGCTGGACAGCGGAGCCTGGAGCGGAGATCCGCTTGACAGCACCACGTCAACGGCCACGAGGTCCATGGGGCGTCTGCCGGATGCCGCGGACAGCGACAGCGCAAGGGATTGGATCATCACTGTGACCGGAGGAGCGACTTTCGGAGCACGGAATTCATCAGATGCATTCTGAACCGTACTTTCATCGGTTGAAACACGCGCGGGCTTTTCTATATAATCGACTCAGAGGCGGTGTCTTTAAGGAAAAGGAACAAGCCGCCTTTGAGATCAGGACCATGCGGCCTGAACCGGGTGTCAGCCGCCGTCCGAGGAGCGCCCTATGAGCATAGTGAAGCCGCACAAGCTGGGAATCATCACCGGTCCGGGTTCCGAATACCTGTCCGGTAAGGTTGTGAAGCACCTCAGAGGTCTTTACAAAGAGCGTTACGAAAAACTTTCCAAGAATCTTGCATACAGGTACGGAATGACTGAGGAGGAAATCCTCAGGCAGGTGACCTTTATCGATGACATCGGAAACAAGAAGATTCCTTCCGGAAAGTGCCCCACGGAGTTCTTCTGCCCCAAGTTCGACATTCCCGTCAAATACACGAGGTTCCTGAACGGTGAGGTGAAGGCGGAAATCCAGGAGCCGGTCAGAGGCATTAGGATCTACATCATCTATGACGTGACCAACGACGTCCCCATGAAGATCAACGGGTGCGAGGATCCGGTGAGCTTCTCCGTCAACGACCATATCATGATGCTGTTCACCATAGTCAACGCGCTGAACCTTGCAGGTGCCGAGAGCGTCACTCTGGTCCTGCCCACATATCCGTATGCAAGACAGCACAAGAAGAGTTCCAGAGAAGCCCTTACGGCTGCGCTGTTCGGCCAGATGTGCGAAGGCCTCGGAGTCGAGCGCATCATCACCCTGGATATCCACAGCAAGGAAATCGAGAACTGCTTCCGCAAGGTACATCTCGAGAACCTGCATGCGTCATACCAGTTCATCGTCGAACTCAAGAAGATAATAGACATCTCTGATCCTGACATCACTGTAGTGTCGCCCGATGTCGGAGCGGTGTCCCGGAACAAGTTCTACGCACAGGTTCTCCACAGGCCCCTTGCCATGCTGTACAAGGAGCGCGACTATTCCATAGTCACCACCGGTGCCAAGAACACCAACATCAAGAGCATCAACCTGCTCGGAGACGTCAACGGCAAGACCGTCATCATGGCCGACGACATGCTGGCCTCCGGCGGCACCATGCTGATAGCCATGAACTACCTGAGGGAAAAGGGTGCCAAGAGGATAATCTGCATCACCAGCCTGCCGTTCTTCAACGGAAACGCCATAGATACGTTCGACAAGGCCCACGAGGACGGTGTGTTCGACTACGTGATCGGAACCAACGTCGTGTACCACACCGACAATCTCCTGTCGAAGAAGTGGTTCATCCAGACCGATGCCAGCGAGCTCTTCGCCCGTGCGATCAACAGACTGCACCACGGCAGGGCCATAAGCCCGCTGCTTGACAACAGGAAGATCGTCCAGCGCCTGGTTGATGATGTTCAGAACGCTGCGGCGGAGAAGAAGGAAGACAACGATGGAAATATCGAATAGAATCCGCGGATTCCAGGCCTCACCCATCAGGAGGCTCAGCCCGTATGCCAGGGCAGCCAAGGCCAGAGGGATCAAGGTCTATCACCTCAACATCGGGCAGCCCGACATCAAGAGCCCCAAGGAGGCCCTGGACGCCATCCACAACTATCCCAATGAGATCATCGCCTACGGTGAGAGTGACGGAGACCTTGAGCTCAGAAAGGCCGTTGTGAAGTACTACGGCGAGAGCGTAGGCGTGAACATCACTACGGACGATGTCCTGATCACCACAGGAGGCTCCGAGGCCATTCTGTTCAGCCTCATGGCTCTGTGCGACCCCGGTGACGAGGTCATCGTGCCCGAGCCTTACTACACCAACGTCCATTCGTTCGCAAGGATGGCTAACGTCAGCATCGTGCCGGTGACGAGCCTGCTCGAGGACAACTTCGCCCTTCCTCCTCTCAGCATGATAGAGGAGAGGATCACCAGCAAGACCCGCGCGATCCTGCTCAACAGTCCGAACAACCCCACCGGACACATCTACAGTCCCGGTGAACTCGAGATTATCCTGGAGATGTGCGAGAAGCATGACATCTTCCTCATCGTGGACGAGGTCTACCGCGAGTTCTGCTACGACGGCCTCAAGTTCACCAGCATACTCAGCTACGAGCAGTATTCCGACCGCGTCATCTGCATAGACAGCGTGTCAAAGAGATTCTCCATGTGCGGAGCCAGGGTCGGAGTCCTCATCTGCCGCAACAGGAACGTCATCCGCGAGACGCTCAAGCTCAGCCAGGCCAGGCTTTGTTCTCCTACGGTGGAGCAATATGCATCACTCGCCGCATTCGGCGCACCTCCCGAGTATCTCGAGAACGTCAAGAAGGAGTACGAGAAGAGAAGGGACTTCATCGTCAAGGCTCTGGACAGGATTCCCGGAGTCAGATGCTCGCGTCCCAACGGCGCCTTCTATCTGATAGCAAGGCTCCCGGTCGAGGATGCCGAGAACTTCTCGATCTTCATGCTGAGGGATTTCGACTACAACGGCGAGACCGTGATGCTTGCTCCGGCTGAAGGCTTCTATGAGAGCAAGGATCTCGGACGCGACCAGGTCAGAATCGCCTACGTGCTGAA
>LXOW01045423.1_pt1 | contig 13491 bp, 13 predicted proteins | sample 1368591 | NCBI WGS metagenome assembly LXOW01 (sample SAMN04884650, study PRJNA319009) | bovine gut metagenome | isolation source: Cow rumen | host: Bos taurus | place: Italy: Legnaro (PD) | collected 2014-07-09
CTATAAAACAATGAAGCTGACCAAAAAATTAGCATTGTTTAACATATAAAACCAAGACTTAAGAACGGGTGTTTTTGGTAGTTTCGTTATTTATTCGTACCTTTGCCCTCGATATGAAATACGAAACACTCTGGCGCAGACTGACGGGCATTTATGATCGAGACGAGGCAAAAGCCATCGTCCGCTGGGTGCTGGACGTGAGGTTCGGCCTCTCGCTGACGGATATCGTCTGTGGGAAGACGGACGAGATGAGCGAAGCGGAACAGGCAGAGTTGGAGACGATGATGCTGCGGTTGGAGAAGGCCGAGCCCGTGCAGTATGTGGTGGGCGTGGCCGAGTTCTGCGGACGGCCGTTTCATGTGGAGCCAGGGGTGCTGATTCCAAGGCCGGAAACGGGGGAGATGTGTGAGGAGATTTTAGAGGAAAGAGATTACCAAAGAGACGGATATCAGATACTCGATATAGGGACGGGAAGCGGGTGTATTGCGATTACGTTGGCGCTGGAGATAAAGGAGGCGAAGGTGACGGCATGGGATATCTCTGATGATGCTTTACGCATAGCCAGCAAGAATGCAGAAACTCTCGGAGCTGAGGTGACTTTCGAACAACGGGATATCTTGAATCATGGGCCCATGATTCCTCTCACCTCTAAATACGACCTTATCGTGAGCAATCCGCCGTATGTATGCCAGAAGGAGCAGGCGACAATGGCGAGGCACGTGCTGGAGCATGAGCCGCATCTGGCGCTGTTTGTGCCTGACGACGACCCGTTGCGCTTCTATCGCGCCATCGCCCAATATGCCAAAGAGGCCCTGAAACCCGACGGTCTGCTCTACTTTGAACTGAACCCGCTCTATGCCCACGAGACAGCGGCACTGCTACAGGATCTGGGCTTCGCAGAGACGGAAATCAAACAGGATATGTTTGGCAAACAACGATTCCTTAAAGCTAAAATGATATGAAAAAAGAAATGACTGAACAAGAGGCTTTCCTACAACTGGCCTCGCTGTGTGCCAACGCGGAACACTGCCAGCACGAGATGCTCGAGAAGATGCGGAAATGGGAACTGCCAGAGACGGTGCAGGCCCGCGTGATGGCGCGACTGGTGAAGGAGCGCTATGTGGACGACGAACGTTATGCGCGCGCTTTTGTGAAGGACAAGATCCGCTACAACAAATGGGGGCGCAGGAAGGTACAGCAGGCCCTCTGGCTGAAACGCATCGACGACGCCATCCAGCAGACGGTGCTCGATGAGATCAGCGACGAGGAATACCTGAAGGTGCTCAAGCCCCTGCTGAAACAGAAAAGCAAGAGTATCAAGGCGGAGAGCGACTACGAGCGCAACCAGAAGCTGGTGAGATTTGCCCTCAGTCGCGGCTTTACCTTCGACATCATCCGCCAGTGCCTCGACACCAGCGACATCGACGAAGACGAGTTCGAACAGGATGAAGATTAGCTTCTGGAGCCGGTTGCTCGACCTGATTTCGCCACGATTGTGTGTGGTCTGTGGCGAGCGGCTTGCCGTGACGGAGGAGACGCTGTGCAGCAAGTGTTACCTGCATCTGCCGCGTACCGACTTCGGACGTGATCTCTATGAGAACGTGATGGCCAAACTCTTCTGGGGACAGATTGCCATCGAGAAGGCCACCGCCCTCTTCTACTACGAACCGCATGCCGAGACAGCCAATATCCTCTACGAACTGAAATACAAGAACCATCCTGAGATCGGCGTGGTGATGGGACGGATGATGGCCAGGGAACTGACGGGCAGCGGCTTGTTTGACGACATCGATGCCCTCGTGCCTGTGCCACTGGCCAAGAAGCGCGAACGCGAACGCGGCTATAACCAGAGTCTGATGCTGGCCAGGGGCGTGAGTGAGGTGACGGGTCTGCCTATAAATAATAAGGTGGTGAGGCGCACAAAGTTTATGGGGAGTCAGACGCGACGCGGCCGTTGGGAGCGCAACGAGAATGTGGAGGATGTGTTCGAACTCACGGATATCGACGGCCTCAGCGGCAAGCACCTGCTACTGATCGACGACGTGGTGACCACAGGTGCCACCATCATCGCCTGTGCCAAGGAAATACAGAAGGCGAGCAACGTGAAGATCAGCGTGCTCGCCCTCGGCTTTGCAAAATCGTAAGAACGGTTACTTCTTCAGTTCGCCTGCGATGATCTGCGCCATGCGACGGGCACCCTTGTCATCGGGGTGGATACCATCAGTAAGCATCTTGTCGCCATCGTTGGCATAGAGGGTGTGGAGGTCGATGATCTGCAGACCATACTTCGCAGCCACCTCGCGCTGAATAGGAATGATGCCGTTGACAATTACAGAGTCGTTGATATTCCACGTAGACTTGAAGGCGGGGATGGGCGTGCAGAGATAAATCTTGGGGCCAGCTGGTATATTAGCCAGACCCTTCTCGCGCTTCTTACCCTTCTTGGCGGGCTGGCCCAGCGACGGACTGAGCGTGGTGATCATCTGCTCGAGATCCTTGCGGAACTCAGCATTATACTGCCAGTTCTCAGGCTTGGAGTCGTTGGTGCCGAGCTTGATGATGACGATATCGGGCTTGAAGGCCAAGGCGTCGCGCCAGGCCAGTTCGTTCATATAGGGATAGTCGCCCTTGTTGAGCATGGTGCGGGCGCTCACGCCGAAGTTCTTCACACAGTAGCTATCGCCAAGGATGCGCTGCAGCTGGGCAGGATAGCCGTTACGGGGTGCCAGGTCGATGCCGTGACCATCCGTAATGCTGTTGCCGATGCAGGCTACGCGGATGGCATCCGTCTTGGGCGCCTTCAACTGGTCGAGCCACTTGCCAAGGTTGGCCAGCATCTCATCGTGATAGGCGAAGAAGGGTGCGAAACCATAACCGTGACCGCCTGAGGGATAGAGGAACAGCGCACAGTCGTTGCCGGCATTACGCATGGCGGTATAGTAGGTCAGACCGTTGGTGAGCGGCGGTACCAGGTTGTCGTCGCCCGACATGATGATGCAGGCAGGCGGTGTGAGGTGACGGCGCACGGCATTGTTGGTCGAGTACATACGGACCATCTCAGGCTTCTTCTGATCCTCGCCAAGGAAATTGCGGCACGACCACATGTGCGACACACGCTCGTCCATCGAGATGACGGGATAGAACAGAATGGTGAAGTTAGGCCGCACGTCATACTCGGTAAGGGTGGAGATGACGGATGCCAGGTGGCCACCAGCCGAGAAGCCCATGATACCCACGTCGGCTGGATTGACGCCCCAAGCAGCTGCGGAGTCACGGACAATACGGATACCCTTCGATACGTCGCCCATCGGGATGGTACGGTCACCTTCGGGCATACGATAGTTAACCACGAAATAGGCGATGCCCTTCTTGTTGAGCCAGTCGGCTGCCATCGTTCCCTCGTGGGTGTTCGACAAGACGGAGTAACCACCGCCAGGAACGCCGACAATGGCCTTGCCAGAGGGTTTCGTGGGGAGGAAGCAGACCATCTGCGCCTTGCCGTCGTCAGTCAGGTCGAGCGTAAACTTCTTGGCGGTCTGGTCAGTGAGTCCTGGCTCTGCCATCCGCATCATCTGCGGTCTCTGCGCCTGCACCACCAGTGCTGCACAGAACAACGTTGTTAGAAACAAAATCCTTTTCATAATCGCTAATAATAAGTTATGGTTATCTTTTCTGGGTGCAAAGATACAAAAAGTTTATAGTTTATAGTTGATTGTTTACAGTTTTTTTGTACCTTTGCACGCAAATAATTCATTCACTTATGGATATCAAGCATCAATTAGCAAGAAAACTGATGGATATCAAAGCCATCAAGTTGCAGCCCAACGACCCGTTTACGTGGGCCTCGGGCTGGAAGTCACCCATCTATACTGACAACCGCAAGACGCTCTCGTTCAGCGAGGTGCGTTCGTTTGTGAAGCTCGAGCTCTGTCATGCCATTCAGGAGAACTTCCCTGAGGCTGAGGCTGTGGCAGGTGTGGCCACTGGTGCCATCGCACAGGGTGCCCTCGTGGCCGATCAGCTGGGTCTGCCCTTCTCGTATGTCCGTCCGAAGCCGAAGGATCACGGCATGGGCAACCAGATAGAAGGCGAGATCGAGAAGGGTGCCAAGGTGGTGGTAGTCGAGGATCTGATCTCGACAGGCGGTTCGTCGCTGAAGGCTGTGGCCGCCCTGCGTGAATATGGCGTCGAGGTGGTCGGCATGGTGGCATCGTTCACCTACGGCTTCCCTGTGGCTGAGAAGGCCTTCGAGGAGGCTGGCGTGAAGCTCATCACCCTGAGCAACTACGAGGCAGTGGTCGAAGAGGCCGCAAAGACCGGTTATATCAAGGAAGAGGACAAGGCTGTGCTCGCCGAATGGCGCAAGAGTCCTGAAACCTGGAAACAATAAAAAAGGCAATATGGGATTATTCAGCAGTGAAAGCAAATTCGAGAGTAGTGTGAAGCAGATTCCCTACCCTCAGGAGGCTGTGTATGAGAACATCAGTGACCTGCGCAACCTCGAGAAAGTACAGGACCGTGTGCCGGAAGACAAGGTCAACGACTTCAAGTACGACGAGGATACCGTCAGTCTCAACGTCGCCCCTGTAGGTGAGTTGAAACTCCGCATCTGTGAACGCGAGGAGCCCAAGTGCGTGAAGTTTGAGACGGTGCAGTCGCCTGTGCCCTTCAACGTGTGGATTCAGGTGTTGCCTGTCGATGAGCAGAACTCGAAGATGAAAGTGACCGTCAAGGCCGATCTTCCCCCCTTTGTCAAGGGAATGGTGGAGAAACCCTTGCAGGAAACTGTCGAGAAGATTGCCGACGCCTTGGCACAAGTACACTATGTCTAAGACATATAATGTTATTATGTTATTCTGTCTAAAAAGATATTTTGTATATGAGCAAACTTTGGGAGAAGAACTTTGAGATCAATAAGGAGATAGAACGGTTTACCGTGGGCAGAGACCGCGAGATGGACCTCTATCTGGCTAAATACGACGTGCTGGGCTCGATGGCTCATATCACCATGTTGGAATCGATCGGGCTGTTGGAGAAAGACGAGCTGACGGCCCTGCTGGCAGAGCTGAAGAACATCTACCACCTGGCAGAGCGAGGGGAGTTCGTGATCGAGGACGATGTGGAGGATGTACACTCGCAGGTGGAGATGCTGCTCACCCGTAAGCTGGGCGACATGGGCAAGAAGATCCACTCGGGCCGTTCGCGCAACGACCAGGTGCTCGTCGACCTCAAACTCTTCACCCGTCATGAACTGAAGGAGATTGCCGACGAGGTGAAGATCCTCTTCGACGAACTTATCCAGAAGAGCAATCAGTATAAGGACGTGCTGATGCCTGGCTATACCCATCTGCAGATTGCAATGCCGTCGAGCTTCGGTCTGTGGTTCGGTGCCTATGCCGAGAGCCTGACCGACGATATGCTGTTCCTGCAAGCCGCCTATAAGATGACCAACCGTAATCCTCTGGGATCAGCTGCCGGCTATGGAAGCAGCTTCCCCCTGAACCGTACGATGACGACGGAACTGCTGGGCTTCGACTCGATGGATTACAACGTGGTGTATGCCCAGATGGGCCGCGGTAAGATGGAGCGTAATGTAGGCTTCGCTATCGCCACCATCGCAGGTACCATCGCCAAGATGGCCTTCGACGCCTGTCTGTTCAACTCGCAGAACTTCTCGTTTGTGAAGCTCCCCAAGGAGTGTACCACAGGCTCGTCGATCATGCCGCATAAGAAGAACCCTGACGTGTTCGAGCTGATCCGTGCGAAATGCAATAAGTTGCAGAGTCTGCCCCAGCAGGTGACACTTATCATGAACAACCTGCCCGTGGGTTATTTCCGCGACCTGCAGATCATCAAGGAGGTCTTCCTGCCTGCCTTTGGCGAGTTGAAGGACTGTCTGCAGATGGCGGCCTACATCATTAATAAGATAGAGGTGAACGAGCACATCCTCGACAATCCGATGTACGATCCGATGTTCAGTGTCGAGGAGGTGAACCGGCTCGCTGCCAACGGTATGCCGTTCCGCGATGCCTACAAGAAGGTTGGGCTTGACATCGAGGCCGGCAACTTCAAGGCCAGTCACGATATCCACCATACCCACGAGGGTTCTATCGGCAACCTCTGCAACGAGCAGATCCAGGCCTTGATGCAGCAGACGTTCGATGGTTTCCACTTCGAGCGTATGACAGAAGCCGAGAAAAATCTCATCGGATGAGACGACTGCTGATTTTGTTGCTGGGGGTATGGTTGATGGCGTGCGAGGCAGAGGCACCTGTCAGCAAGAAATACCCCTGCTACTTTGTCTTCAGCTACAGGGACCACGCCACGAGCCTGCTCTTCGCAGCGGCCCAGAATCCAGGCACCTATGTGTATGTGACGACGAAGGGCGACGGCAAGAATAGCGTGCGCCATGTCTATGTGAACAGCAACGACGGCAAGACGCCCCAGGAAGACAACATCATCAGCACCGACCTCGAAAACTATTCCAACTATGTGCTTGGTGCCAGCAATAGCATCGGACTCTTCATCGGCACCACCAACTTCAACGGTCTTTGGGCTTACGACCGTGCCTGTCCGAATTGTACCAGTCTGCAGGCCATGAACTGGACGGGCAATCGTCAGCAGGTGATCTGTCCCCGCTGCCAGCGTACCTACGAACTGGAAACGGGTGCCATCATCAGTGGCGATGAGGGTTCGTCGCTCATGCGCTACTTCTGTTCTTTCGATGGTTCCATCCTTCGCGCTTGGAACTGAATTAACTCAAATCATTAATCGAGTTAATTCAAACGATGAAATGAGTTAACTCAAAGTTTTTTGTAATAACGGAGTGGGGCAAGATGGTCCAGCTCCGGATGGAGAATACGGATGAAGTCGTTGAGCAACCAGTCAGGATGAAAGGGTGTCTCCTCATAGAACAGACTCTGTTCAACATTACAAGCGTAGACCTGCTGATTACGGAAAGCCTTGAACTGGTTATAGCCATGATGCTCACTGCGCAGTTCATCGTAGGTAATTTGATGGTCGCTGCTGTAACGGAAGAGCCAGATGTCTGCCTCACCGGCTTTCTCCAAGACACTCTCGAAAGGAAGGGATACAGAACCGTTGTGGTTATCACCGGCCCAAGGATAGCTGCCACCGGCATCCTGAATCATCTGGCCGATGGTGCTCTTTCCACCAGGAACATACCAGACGCTACCCGTGACATTGTCGAGCAGGACTTGGGGACAATGTAAGTTGGGTGATGGGCGATGGTGGGCGGTGAGAGCCTTGAGCGTATTATAGTTTTTGTCGATGGCATTGAAGAGGCTGTCGGCCTTCTGTTCGCAGCCGAAGAGCATGCCATAGAAACGCAGCCATTCAGCACGACCCAAAGGCGATGATTCCATATATTCCGCACACTCTACGATGGGGATATCGATATCTTCGAGTTTGCCATAGCCGCCACTGTTTTCGAAGGGTGAGAGAAACAAGGCATCAGGCCGCTGGTCGATGATTTTCTCGACCACAGGACTCAGTCCGTCGCCCACATCACTGATCCGGCCTTCTTTCACCTGCTCTTGAATCCAGGGAATCTTGATATATTTCAAATCCGCCACCCCCGCGATGCAGTCTTGCTTGCCAAAGTCCATCAGCATGGCGCAGTGAACGGTGGAAAAGATCATCGAACGACGGAGTGGGGTACGAACAACGGTCATGCCATGGGGGATACCAGCAGGCATCTCAGCAGCATCGGCAGGCACCAGCACATACTGGTGGAGAACCATACCCTCCTTCCAGGGATTTTTCAGTGTCGCAACTGTATAGCCGTCGTAACGCACTACACTGAGCTGCGTGGCATATTTGAAACGGACAGTGTCGCCCTCTGCCTGCGAAGCCGTCGTCTGACGACCTCCGCAGGAGAGGACAAGAACTGTCAACAAAAATAATTGAACGTATTTCAATGGCTGAGTCTATTATCTTTCAATCACGATATCGTCAATACAGATGTAGGTCGGCGTAGTCAGACCATAGTCGTTCTTTTTGCTGCCTTCGAAGCCGAACGAAATGCTCTTGATGTTCTTGAAAGCATCGAGGGTGCTCAGGTCGCAGTACTGCCAGCCCTTCACATAATCGCCACCACTGGCCAGGTCGATCTCGTAGCGGGCTCCGCTCATCAGATTCTCGTCAGCAGGTGTGGGATAAACGACACACTTCAGGAAGTCGTCGGCCTCGAATATACCAGGTGACATGCCGTCACCATTGAGAATGGCGTCAACAGTCCAGGCATTGTTGGTGTACCAGAAGCCTTTCAGTGTGACAGGGCCTCCGAATTCGATGCTCTCGCCAAAGGGGTAGACCACACAGAAGTTCTTACCGCTACGGGCAGTACCTGTGATGTTGTTAAACTGGTCGGGTGTCATCGTGGCAGCGTTGTAGGTGGTGGCAGTACGGCTGGAGATGGCAAAGCCTGACCAGCTGCCCCAAGCGGGTGTGTAGTTGGCCACAAACTCAGTGCCGGCCTCTTTGTAGACGCAGCTGTAAGCAGGAGATCCCCAGTTGTCGAACGGCTCGCCGCTCTCGTCGCCACACCAGAAACCGTCGGCATTCAAGGTCTGACCCTCGAAGGAGATGGTGTAGGTCTGTTTGCTGGGAGCGGGATTGTCACTCTTACTACAAGATGTCATTGACACGATGCCGCATGCGATGGCTGCAATTGCAAAAATACTTTTTGTTTTCATAATGCTTTTGGTTTTAAATGAAACATGTTGATTATTTGGTGAAATATTTCTTGCCGTTGCGGATAAGGATTTTCGAGGAATGAGAAGGGGCCATGCCTTTGAGATCGTATATCCCATTATCATTTATCATTTCTCCTTTATCCATTGTTTTAATGCCTGTGGCCTGACGAATGGCATCGAGCGAGGCCTCAAGGTGAAGATCCTCAGCACACTGGATTTCCGTGGATGTCTCTCCCCACCAGTTGGGAGCCGGACATTTTTGGTTCAGACCCGTATATACCCTCACGAAATCGATGAAATCGAGGTTGACGGACTGACGGTTCTCATCCACAGCCCACGAGATATCGATACCACAACCCTCATAGTTCCACGAGTTAGCATCGGCCTTGTCTGTCCAGTTGGGGAGGTTGTCGATATAGCCATAGCGGAAGCCGACAAGTACATAATACCACTGGCTCCAGCCACTGTCGACAGTCTTTGAGAGGTCGAGCATATTGTCAGGCAGTCGGGTACCTCGGAATGTGAGGCCATCAGGCAACCATAAAGGATAATACTCCTGCGGATGCCACTGGTTGATGCGGTCGATGGTGCCGCTATGACCCTGATTGTCTGTCCAAGGGATATCGCCCATGGGATTGCGCTGATAGGTCACCTCGTAGTTGTAGATCACCTTACCAATGCTGTCCACGTCGCAACTGCCACTGATCTCATACCAGGGATCGTCGGGCAGACCATTGCCGTTTATATCCTTCGACACCATGACGATGCCCGCCTCATTCATACCACCAAACACTTGATTGGTCTGTTCCTGATAGGCATTGCCCCAGATGGCGAAATCACGCTGACCAGGGATGTTGGCAATAGAGTGGTCGAAGTGGAAGGTGACATAGCCACCCCAGCCGCCTAATGCGATGAGATGGGTGCTCTTATAGTCACCAGCAATCATTTCCGTACATTTCTGCACCATCGTCGCTTCTGTGTCGCCCTCCTCATATTCAGGGATGTCGTTGACATATTGTCCTGGGGCAGGACGGTATTCATCGACCGCCTGGATATATTTCGAATGCGCCTCCACATTGTCCATCCGCTGGGCCGAGACTGGGCAAAATGATAAATGATAAATGATAAATGATAAAGTTATCATCATCACTTTTCTCTTATTTGCCTTATTCTTATCCTTTATCCTCATCACGTTTATCATTTATTCTTTATCATTTATCCTTTAATAAAAATGCCGCGTGCCCAGGGATATCGCCCGTCTTCACCTTCCAGTCGAAGGTACCGTCAGGCAGGAAATGCAGCAGTTCACCACTGGAGACATAGTTCTTGGCATCCATCAGATAGAAATCGCGATGGATGGGGTTCACGATGATGCCGTAGGGCATACGGATCTTGCCGATCTCAGGTGCATCGGAGAGCGAGGTGCTGACAATCTCGTGCGTGCGCACATTGATAATACCGTAGGTGACGGTATTCTTCATCGTCACCTCGCTCCACTGACTGCCATAGAAGTAGAGGGAGTCGCCCACGATGCAGAGGTCGCTGACGGGCTGGTTCAGATGGCCGCCCACCGTCATCCTGCCTGTCGCATCCTTCACCAGCCAGTAGATGGTCGATGCCTGGTCCATATAATTGCCTCTGGCGGTCACCCATAACTGTCCGTACTGGTCAGCCCTCAAGCGATGCAGATTCGGAGCCACCTCTATCTTGTCAGTCTCCTGCATCGACGTCAGGTCCACCACGCTCACCGTACTCTCATAGCCCTGGCCCGTCATACCCTGATAGCCACCGCTGTTAGCCACAAAGAGTTGGTTGCCGAGGATGGCGATCTCCTCAGGCTGATAGCCCACGGCACAGGAGTCTGTCTTCTGTAGCAAGAGGGTGTCGACCTTGTAGATACTACCCAACGGACTGGTACCTGTGTTCGCTACGGAACCCACGTAGGAAGACACGTAGGCATAGCCGTCCTTAAACGCCACGTATCGGCAATTCGGAATATCCACCTTGCCGATTCTCACGGCATCCTGCGCACGCGCTACCTCCACCTTGTTCGAGCAGTTGATGACCAGCCACAGGCGCGAGCCGTAGATCTGACAGTCATTGCCCACATCGCCCAACATCATCACGGTTGTGGGATTCCGCTCCGAATAGATATTGCGCAGGTAGTGGACGGTGGAGTCGCTGGCAGAGAGGTCGAGGTAGTCCAAGGAGGATTTGTTAGAACCCATGTTGCCTTCGTTGAGCAGATACATGCCTATGATCTCGCTCTTCACCGTCTTGCCGCCCGTATTGATATCCTCCATCGGCACCACCATCACATCGTTGCGACAGGCAGACAAAAGAACAGATATTAAAGACAGAATAACAAACGAACATATTGTTTTAGACATAAGAACATAAGAACATTTTTTTCCCATAGAACGCGCAGCCCTTATGTTTCTTCTGTTCTTCTGTCTAAATAAACAACATGTTAATATGTTATTCTGTCTTCTCATCCTGTTCTTCTGTCTTAAATCTCAACACTTAAAGTGAGGGCATAGTTACGGCCAGGCATGGGGTAGTTGACGATCACCTCATAGTCCTGATCCAACACGTTATTCACCTCTGCCTGAACGATGAACTTTGAATTGTGAACTATGAACTGATAGCGCAGCGACAGGTCGCTGGTATACCAGGGTTCCATGTGGTTATAGAGGATATTCTCCTGTTCGTCGTAGCGCTCGCCGGCATAGATAAACGAATAGTTCAGATCCCAGTTCTTATAGCTCAGACCCACAATGGCCGAGCCGGAGTGCCAGGGGATATAGGGTATCTGGTGCTTGTAGTAGGAGTCGCCAGGATCCGTCACATCGCGGGCGTCCTGATAGGTGTACTGGGCGCGTGCTGTCGCTACCAGTTCCTTGCCGACCTGGAAATCTGCCTCAGCTTCCACATCGATGCCCTTGATATGCACCTTGCCCAGGTTGAGCATCGTCCAACGGAACTGCTGACCCTTGGGATAGGCCACGATCTTATCATGCACCGTATTGTAATAGGCATCGAAATGCATCGCCGCATGACGCACGATACCCTTCTCGAAGTGCTTGTTCAGTGCAAAGCCGGCATCATACTGAAGGGCACTCTCCGGCATGAGGTTGGCATTGCCCATGTCCGTATAATAGAGGTCGTTGAAGGTGGGCATACGGAAACTCTTCTTTACGTAGGCGCGCATTGAGAAGAAGGTGCCTCTAAAGGGATAGATGTTGACGAAAAGGGCTGGAGTTAGGGAGTTCAAGGAGTTCGAGGAGTTCAGGGAGTTCAGGACATTACTATTGTCTGTAGCAGAACTATTGTCTTGTACTCCTTGAACTCCCTGAACTCCTTGTCTCCTTCTATTTGTCTTGTCGTTGATAAACGTCGCCACGACGGAGCCTTGCGCCTTCAGATGCTTATAATCCACGGCTGTAGCGAGGCTCACGAGGTTCGAGATGCGCGTGGGGAAGGCGAAATTATAGGTGTCGGCATTGAGCTTGTTCCATTTGAAGTCATAACTCAGCGAGGCACTCCAGTTGGGCAACAGCTCGAGCACATTGGCCGTGGAGAGATACACCTCCTGCTGCTTGTAGCGGTTATCCACTGGCAGTTGGGTGGAGTCTTTGTTCACATAGTGGGTGTTGTAGTAGGCATACTTCGCCAGCCAGCGTGTGCTGAAGCCATCGCCGATGTTCTTATCGAAGGCCGCCTGCACAAAGGTGTTCAAATCCTGCTGACGCTCACCCCTCCGCCACACATTATTAACGATGGCACCAGGAATACCTCGGGCGGAGTTGTAGAGATAGCCCTTCACCTGCCAGCTGCCCTGATAGAGCCGTCCGAAAAGATTGGCCTCAATGCGTTCCGCATGGATATCGCCATTCTGACGGACAGCCGTTGTGTCCCAGGCCGTCTCACCATTGGGATAGCGACGCTCATAACGGAACTTATACTTGCCGCTGGCCGTCAGGAAGCCTGCACTCACAGACGAGCTCAAGGTCTCTGACAACTTCTGCTCCCATAATGTCGATAATCTCAGCATATCGCTGCTCCCATATTGCGCTTTGACTCGCAGATTGGTATTCTCATTCCTCTCAAACTCCGGCACTCTCGTGCGGATATAGATTGCCCCCGCATGGCCGAAGTCGGAAGCAGGCTGGAAGATGGCACTCTTCTGTCCGTTATAGAGGGTGATTTCTTCCACATTATCGAGCGAGAACTGGCTGAGGTCTATCTGTCCGTTTTGGGCATTGCCAAGCTGGATGCCGTCGTAGCTGATGCCCAGATGATGGGTACCCATCGAACGGATATTTACTGTCTTGATGCCTCCCACACCACCATAGTCCTTCAGTTGGATGCCAGAGAAATAGCGCAGGGCATCGGCCACAGAGTGCGTGTTCAGCTTCTCCAGCATCTCGCCATTGAGCTTCTGACTGGGCACCACCTCCCGCATGGCAGGCTTCGACACCACCACAATCTCCCGTACATGCTGTAGGGAGTCCAACTTGCTCTGTGCAGAAATAGTGAAGAGTGAAGAGTGAAGAGTGAATAGCAGAGATAAGAATCTCCACCATACACACACCAATGCCTTATAGTTTTCACTATTCACTTTTCACTATTCACTTTTCACTTTTTCCGTTGCCGCCTAATCCCAGAGGCAGACAAACGACCATCGTAACATCGGCAGGTCTTCTGACTTGTCGTCTGGCAGCAAACGTCTTCCCGATAATCTCAGTGACGCTATGTTTGCGCCGTAAAGGAC
>LXOW01344427.1_pt1 | contig 13489 bp, 9 predicted proteins | sample 1368591 | NCBI WGS metagenome assembly LXOW01 (sample SAMN04884650, study PRJNA319009) | bovine gut metagenome | isolation source: Cow rumen | host: Bos taurus | place: Italy: Legnaro (PD) | collected 2014-07-09
AGCTTCATGAGAGAGCTCATTCTTACGGCATTCTTAGCATATTCCATAAACATCAGGAAGGTTGCACCGTAAGGAATAAAACCGCCATGGAGGTATACACCGTTCATGATGGCACTCATGCCGAATTCACGTACACCGTAATGAATGTAGTTACCTGATGCATCGTCAGCGGTAACAGACTTTGAATTACGATTAAAGGTCAGGTTACTTGGAGCAAGGTCAGCAGAACCGCCAAGGAATTCAGGAAGCACGTCACTGTATGCGTCGAGTGCGTTCTGACTTGCCTTACGGCTTGCAATCTTTGCAGGATTTGCCTGTAATTCGCGAATATAGGCTTCAGACTTTTCAGCGAAGTCTGCAGGCAACTCATGATTCATGCGACGCAGGAATTCTGCGGCAAGTTCAGGATACTTGGCACTGTACTTTGCAAAAAGCTCATTCCAGGCATTTTCCTTCTGTTCACCGGCCTTTCTGGCATCCCATGCTTCATAAACTTCTGCAGGAACTTCAAAAGGACCATACTTCCAGCCGAGATTTTCCTTAGCCAGAGCGATTTCCGCATCACCAAGCGGTGAACCGTGACACTTTTCAGTACCCTGCTTATTTGGTGAACCGCAGCCAATGACAGTCTTACAGCAGATAATGCTTGGCTTATCGGTAACTTTCTGAGCTTCCTTTACGGCAGCTTCGATTGCAGCACTGTCGTGGCCATCAACCTTCTGTACATGCCAGCCGTAAGCGGCGAAACGGGCGGCAGTATCTTCGGCGAACCAGCCTGAGGTATTACCATCAATTGAAATTCCGTTATCGTCCCAGAATGCGATAAGCTTGCCGAGCTTTAATGTACCGGCAAGAGAGCAGGCTTCATGGGAAACGCCTTCCATAAGACAGCCATCACCCATAAATACGTAAGTATAGTGATCAACAATATTCAGACCGTCACGATTAAACTGAGCTGCAAGAACTTTTTCAGCCAGAGCCATACCAACTGCATTGGTGATACCCTGTCCTAATGGACCGGTAGTGGTTTCCACTCCGTCGGCATAACCGTATTCAGGATGTCCCGGAGTCTTTGAATGCAGCTGTCTGAAATTCTTTAAATCTTCAATTGAAAGATTGTATCCGGTTAAATGAAGCAGAGAATAAAGAAGCATTGAACCGTGACCGTTGGATAATACAAAACGATCGCGATTAACCCACTTAGGATCAGCAGGATTGTGATTTAAAAAATGACGCCATAATACTTCCGCAATATCAGCCATACCCATAGGTGCACCTGGATGACCTGAGTTGGCCNNTCATACTCCATCATTCGATCTGAAAAAGTTTACCCCATGAAACCGGTGGCTCAGTACAGCCAGGCACCAGTATTCAGGCAGGCAAAAAATCATAAAAACTACCAAATTAACAGCAGGTATTAATTTTTTCTGCATTATGCCATTATGCTGCTCTTAAATCAATTTAATATTGCAGCACATGCTCATAAACAAACTTGTGTAATGCGTTAGAAAAACAGAGTTTTCCTTCTTACTGATTGTTGAACATTATTGATCTGATTACGTAATGCTTGTTAAGACGGGGAGACAGACAGGTATTGACCTCAACAATGTTTTCATTAAGCCAGTTCATTTCATGAAGAAGCTCTTCGTCCGTAAACACATACCCTTCAGGAAGCATGAGCAGACCGTTATTATTGAAAATAGGCCCGCTGAACACATACTCATGCCCGTGCGACAGCTCGGATATTATGTTATTGAGATAATAGAGGCTGTTTTCATTCAGTTCCTTATGCAGGGTCCTGCTGTAATCGAAACTGATGGCCTTATCAGAATAACCGAAGAAATACCTGTTGGAGGTTGATTTGCTGTCAGCCGCTATAATTTCAATAATGGTTCTGAATATCACGGAAGGATCGTAAAAATACCTGCCGAGAATGGTACCTTTTTTAGATTCGGCCCCCTTAACCATAAAATTAAAATAGTACAGATCCTGATCCACGGCATATCTGCACCATTTGCATGGTGAATTGGTACCATCAAGAATCCTGATATTGTATTTCTTTATGAATCTGGTTATTTCACTGAAATTCTGCTCTTCCGTATTATCCTGATTAAGCCAGAGAACATACAGCTTCTTTTCAGAAAAGGCTCTCTGCATCCCCAGCGCAAATGCATTTATGTTTCTTTTCTCATATGTGCTGCAGCTGTTCGCTATATAACCCACATTACCTGAATGAAGACTCTTTGAAAGTGATGCCGTGAGGTCATCGTCATACTGACTGTACCTGTCGTTATCATCGTATTTCTTGCTGTTGCTGAGAAAGGCTCCGGAAATATACCCTGCCAGATATTTTGCCACATAACTCTTGTCAGTATATGTGACCACATTAGGTTCACTGACATCCAGACTGCTGACAAAAAACCTCATATCATTAAATCTGCGGAAAATGTTTCCCAATGCATTATTCATTTCAAAACCGCTGAGGAATACATATCTGGTTCCCTCCTGATGAGCATTGTTCACGATTTCCTCAAGACGGCGATAGTCACTGCCCACACCTTCGATTACGTTAATTTCCATCTGCGGGTATTTTTTAAGAGTTGAAATAAAGCCATGCAGGTTTATGTATTCCATTGATTTCGGTTCAAGATTATTGGATTCAATGTAATACAGCTTCTTTACACTTGTCGCACCCTCCAGCACATTTTTCTGCAGAGTGGCGGAACTTGAACTGAAACTGAAATTATTAACGGAAAACAGCACCACTACCNNTATCCTGATTCTTATTTCTCATGATTATTCGACGGAAACCCCCTCCACAAACCAGTCCATAGAGAAAATCTGTTTTGGACTGTCCTGCAGCACACTACCCTTGTCAAGCCTCAGATGGTGCTCATTGTCATATAACGGACCGGAGAAAATATTGTCACTTCTGCCCATAAAATTACTGAACATAAGATCCAGTGACTGAAGAGTATTCGGAGGAATGATGCCGGCATTGAAATTTGTAATTCTTACGGTACCGGTACTTACGTCAAGCAGATAATTGCCCGGCTCAAACGAATTGGTAACGGTTCTGGACAGAACACGGCTGAAAAAGCCTCGATAATCAACCATTATGCTGGCTATGTTACTGGAAAAGTACTTGCTTGCGAAATCTCTGTCATAACGAATGCAGTAATACATTTTCTGTTCACAGAAATCATCGACGGTAACATCGGTATAATCCGCAGTCATCAATCGAACGCCGGGGTTTTTTCTCAGCGCATCAACAAGCTGAGCGTACTGAATATTCTCATTTTTGCTCTTTAAAACAACGACCTTAACCACACCGTTCTTCTTGTACTTTCTTACGCCGATGGTAAAGGCGTTTATATTGCGGTATGCATCCTCGTTCAAATCCGAAACCACAAAGAAAAACGACTCATCGGTATCAGTATTCACGTTAGCCGCAATCACTCCACCCAGATAATAAACCTGATAAAGATGAACCTTGAAGGTAATCAGTTTGTCACTTGGTTTGAGGTTTCTGTCGTATGCACTCACGAAATATACATTCTGAGTATTACCGTATTCCTTTACAGCGGAATTTATGCACTCGTTAAGTTTTCTTGAAGGAGAAACAATTATCGAAACATCACGTTCCACATAGTTTCTGATACTTTCAAGACACTCTTCGTTGTTGCTGATGTTATCCACTGCATAAGCTCTTATCCCCATACGGGATGCAGCAACCAGAAAATCATTCAGACGGTACTTGTCATCCGCATGCTTCTCACGTGGCAACAGGTAGATGGCCTGATATTCCTTTCTCGGAATTATGCCGTCAGCTATCTCAACGTCCTTTGACGAAACGTCATAAAAATAAATGGACATTCCTGTAAGGATTGCCACCAGAATACAGGCTATGATGATCCAGAACAAAAGAACATTTTTATATTCTTCACTATCTCCAGTCTTCAAAAATCTTATCCTCACACAAAAGTCTTTCAAACTCAGCCACAGGAAGCGGAGCAGAATAATAATATCCCTGACAGTATTCGCATCCCAGGTCTCGCAGAATATTCTTCTGATCGAGATTCTCAACACCCTCAACAAGGCTGTGAATTCCGAAATGCTTGGTTATCTGAATAACATCACTGACCAGCATTACGTCCGGAGATGACTTAAAGTTTACGTCAATCTTATCCACAAATGACTTATCAAGCTTAATTGTGTCGAACGGATACAGCGATATGTTGGAGAGACAGGAATAACCTGTTCCGAAATCATCCATGGAAAGCTTGAACCCTATTTCCTTGAGTTCGTTAAGTATTTCCAGTACGGTTTCCTGACTGTCAATTGTTGCTGATTCGGTAATCTCGATATCGATGTATCTGATAATATCCTCATAGCCCCTGATGCGATGCTTAAGATCCCTCAGCAGGTTAGGATTTCTAAACTGTACCTGTGAAAAATTAACTGAGATTGGAACAAGTCTGTAGCCCTGCTCTTTCCACCTCTTAAGCAAATCAAGAATTGACACAAAAATAAAATTGTCAATGTGTGCAATGGAACCGTTCTTTTCAAAGACAGGAATAAACTGCCCGGGAGGCAGAAGTCTCTGCAGCTTATAGTTCCACCTGATTAATGCCTCAGCCCCTGAAAGCCTGTTGCTGTTCAGGTCATACTTAGGCTGAAGATACACCAGAAATTCCCCGTTGTAAATTGCAGGAATAAGCTCCTTTTCGAGATTATTCTGTCGGATAATCTCCTCCTGCATCGCAGGCACGAAAAACACTATGGAGTTTCTGTTCACGTTTTCATCTTTGTGATCGTACAGAGCTATGCTGCACTTATCCATTATATCGTCAATGTTATGAGGCATTGATGAAGACGTAAAGCTGCATACGCCGGCCTTAAAAAGTGAACGATATTCAATATTGTCAATGGACTGGGCACTGGCAAAAAGCTTTCTGAGTGCTATCTCTACCTCGCCCCTGTTATCTGCTTTGATGATGGCATAATAACTGTTATTACCCTTGTACGGAGTAAAGAGACGGCTCTCCATCTGCTTCATGCTGGAGGCAAGCTTAAGTTCAAATCTGTTGGATATTTCTGTTCCGTACAGATTATGCAGCATGTGGAAATTGCTGATTATTACGGTGGCAAAGTAATACTTATCGATGTGATCATGATAAGTCGACTCGTAAACTTCCTTGTAATTGTTTCGGAGGTTAACCCTGTTTGGAAGACCTGTAAACTCATCATAATACGCCAGGTTGTACATCTTCTTCCTGTTGGTTTCCACAGTGTACTCGTAATAAACCAGAAGAATGGTAAGTATCACCAGAGTACCGATGGTCAGGAAACCGAACATTGTCATAATGGCCCTGATCTTGGTATCAAGCTCTGAAGCCGGAAGCATGTAAACGAAACTCCAGCCATCATACGGGAGTCTTATTATTGACATGTAATGAGCCGGAAGTCCGTTCCCCTGAAACACGTAAAGATTATCTATTACCTGATTCTGAATCTGACGCTGGCTGATTTTAATATTGGAACGGTTTCTTGTATTGTCAACAAGCTCCCGGACTGNNGCTCCCGGACTGTGTATTTCGGAAGCAAACGGTTCTGAGTCTTCTCGTTGATGTGTACTACGTCATACATGTTATAAAGAAGGAAACTCAGAGATGAACCGAAATCATCGTCATAGAGGGTATATTTATTAAAATACTTAATAAGCTCCTCACCAGTTGCTCTTATAAAAAGAGCATAGCGCACGTAACTCTGATTCACGTATACCGGAACTGCAATCAGAACATCGTAATTTCCGCCGTATTTGGAAGCTATCACCGTAACAACGGTTTTACCGACATAAACATTGCGGAGNNGTTTAAAACCGTACATTACCTTGTCATTAAGATCGGTTATGCCTATATCCAGAAAACCGGTAACCCTGGTTATGTCATTCAGGGTTTCAACGGTTTTTGTGGAACCGATGTAGTTACCTTTGGAAATACCCTTCGAAATGTTTGATGATGCGAGGTTCAGAACGCTTATAATGCGGTTGAAATTATGATTGACAGCCTCAAGACCTCCCTTTGACTTGAGAACTATCTGCTGCTTAAGTGCGTCAGCCATGATCTCTTCAATCTTGTATTTATAGACAAAAGAAACCGTAATCATGGTAAATACCAAAACCATGATTATGAACAGAGACTGTCTATAGTTCTTTAATTCAGAAAACCACCCAAGCATTTAATTCTGTTTATTCTTTTAATTATTGTAATTTTTCTGTACGGACAGAAGAGAAACATCCTTGAAATCAGTGTTCCGGACACTATTTTATTCCACTGGTGTCACTCATCGATTCCAGCACTGTGGATTCACTCTCCGACATTACTAAACGGATGATGACAACCGTAATTTATACAGACAATCAGACAGGGAAAAAAAATTTAAACAAAAACAACACCCCGCAGCCGAAATCCATTTACCGCCGCTCAAGGCCTTCTCTTTCGTGATTGAAAACAGAAATATCAATTATCCTTAACATCCTTCCGCTTAGGATACATTATATTTACAACAAATAATCTGATTTAATATACATTTATTTAAAATAATTGAAATTTTTACACATATAACAATTATTCTTACATAAGTAAACAAGAGGACTTTTGTCTGCCATAATGTTGGAAAAACGGATTTTTATGATAAAATGTGACAGCATGAACGTTTTTTGCCTTTCATGCGACAGGCCGGAAGAATTCCATACCTTGCAGAGGTCTTGCAATCAATGAAAGCATAAGGAAAACCGGTCTGATAAAAATGAAAACAGATCCCTTCCCGGATTCATTTTTATTCAGTCAGGCTCCCAAGTCTTCATCAGACTTTACTGACTGTCTTGTCAGGAAAAGAGCCGTAAATAAAATGCCGGTCTGTAGGGACAAAAAACAAAGCAACTTACATAAACCACGAACACATATAAGTATAGGGACCCATCATGTCATATTTATTTACTTCAGAGTCTGTATCTGAAGGACATCCTGATAAAATTGCCGATCAGATTTCTGATGCCGTGCTGGACGAAATTCTTAAACAGGATCAGTATGCTCACGTAGCTTGTGAAACTTTCATCAAAACAGGTATGGTTCTTGTTGGCGGTGAAATCTCAACCACAGCCTGGGTTGATATTGAAGCTCTTGTAAGAAAGATTGTATGCAATATCGGTTACAACCATTCAGACATGGGCTTTGATGCCAATTCATGCGCCGTTTTAAATGCCATCGGCAAACAGTCTCCGGATATCAACCAGGGTGTATCAAGAGAAAATCCTAAAGATCAGGGTGCAGGAGACCAGGGACTTATGTTCGGTTTTGCCTGTGATGAAACTGACGTGTTCATGCCTGCTCCTATCACCTATGCACACCGTCTTATGAAGAGACAGGCTGAAGCCCGTAAGAATGGTACGCTCAAGTGGCTCCGTCCAGACGCTAAGAGTCAGGTAACCTTCCTTTACAATGATGACGGCAGTATTGAAGGCATTGACACCATAGTAATTTCCACTCAGCATGACGAAACCGTAACCAACAAGGAAATCCACGAAGGCGTACGCGAAGAAATCATCAACAAGGTAATTCCTCAGAAGTGGCTTACCGATAAAACCAAATACTTCATCAACCCAACCGGCCGTTTCGTTATCGGCGGACCTATGGGGGACTGTGGCCTTACCGGAAGAAAGATTATCGTTGACACCTACGGCGGTTATGCAAGACATGGCGGCGGAGCTTTCTCAGGCAAGGATCCGACAAAGGTTGACAGAAGTGCGGCATACGCTGCAAGATACGTGGCAAAAAATGTTGTAGCTGCAGGTCTTGCCAAAAAGTGTGAAATTCAGATCTCCTATGCCATCGGCGTGGCAGAGCCTGTATCACTTTCAGTAAACACCTTCGGTACCGGCATTGTATCAGAAGCCAAGCTTGTCGAAATTATCAGAAAGACCTTCGATCTAAGACCATACGGTCTGATTGAAATGCTTAACCTCAAGAGACCAATCTACCTGCCTACCGCAAGTTACGGTCACTTCGGTCGTGAAGAATTCCCTTGGGAACAGATCGACAAGGCTGANNTTTTTTTTTATTGGTCCCATTCAGTCATAGGCTCAAAAATCAGAACGGAATTTTCCGCTTCTCTTCAACGAATAAGACACCATGACAAAAAAACTCCGTGACGTAATCTGCTTCTGCAGTTCATGACACGGAGTTTTTACGGAATGTATGTCAGCAGACTACTTGGTTAAATAGTCCTTAACGTTCTTCTCGATTCTTGCAAGTAAATCAGCATCGGCAGCCTTTTCAAACTTTTCACCGATGATGTTTTCATAAAGTTCAAGATAACGTTCGGAAATTGAATTAACAATTTCAGGAGTCATTTCAGGAACCTTCTGGCCTTCCTTGCCCTGGAAACCGTTGCTCATTAACCATTCACGAACGAATTCCTTGGAAAGCTGCTTCTGAGGTTCACCCTTTGCGAATCTTTCTTCATAGCCGTCCTTGTAGAAATAGCGGCTTGAATCAGGAGTATGGATTTCATCCATAAGATAGATCTCACCGTTGTAAGTACCGAATTCATACTTGGTATCAACGAGAATAAGACCTCTCTTTTCAGCAATTTCAGTACCGCGCTTGAACAGAGCAAGAGCATACTTTTCAAGAGTTGCATATTCTTCCGGAGTTGCAAGACCCTTTGCAAGAATTTCTTCCTTTGAGATATCCTCATCGTGAAGACCGAGTTCTGCCTTGGTGGTCGGAGTAATGATTGGTTCAGGGAACTTCTGATTTTCCTTCATGCCTTCAGGAAGCTTAACACCACAGATTTCACGAACACCGCTCTTATATGCTCTCCATGAACTTCCGCACAGGTAACCGCGAACAATCATTTCGATAGGGAAGCCCTTACACATAACACCAACGGTAACCATTGGATCAGGAGAAGCAAGTTTCCAGTTTGGACAGATATCCGCAGTTGCATCTAAGAACTTGGCCGCTATCTGATTTAAAACCTGTCCCTTGAACGGAATTCCCTTTGGAAGAATTACGTCAAAAGCGGAAATTCTGTCCGTAGCTACCATTACCAGCTTTTCATCGTTGATATTGTAAACATCACGAACCTTTCCGTGATACACACTCTTCTGTGAAGGGAAGACAAATTCGGTATTAGTTAATGCTGAAGTCATAATTTATAACTACCTATCTATAAAACGCTTGTCGCTTTTCCGTTTCCGGAGCTGACGACAGATAAAAACAGAGACTTTTAGGTAAACATTTACTGATGAAGCCATCAGCGGGCACCTTCACAAACAACACGGTCAGACCTGCTTACGTATCTGTCTTGACCCGTATTACCTCATGAATGCCCTGTCGGGAAACTAATCATTTTCCTACATTATTAAAGATGATAGTTTATTCTTTTTCAAACTGCTTATCAAGAGCAATATACGTCACCGAAACACGCTTTTACATGAACTGCAGACCGTCTTTTCATGACGTAACTGAGCCGGATAGTAAATACCCGCTTCAGATAAGCGACGCTCATAATTCCAAAGTGCATAATGAAAAACCGCCATGCGCCTCATAAGTGCGCATGGCGGTTTTCACACCATACCGATAAAAAGATTAAACGGCCTTCTGAACCAAAGCACTGATGCCGTCAGACGCAAAGCTGTCGTTTTCAACCATTTTCAGAATCTCTTCGCCGGTATATTTTTCGTGATAAACTACAACGTAGCTTACGTCGCCAGGCTGAAGGAAATGAGTTTCACCATATTCGGTGTAACGCGTTGCCCCGATGCTTATCAGTGCCATTTCAGGTTTTGCACTGTCAAGAAGATACTCGTGAATATTTTCCGCCGGACCTTCATTCTTCTGATTGTTCATTCTGTCAACAATCCAGGAAAGCAGGGTTCCGTACATGTAGCTGTAATCACGGGCCGCACTGTCAACGCCGTAAACGTTAACCTCGCCGTTCCTTTTAAGGAAACAGGCGATCCTGTATGATGATATTTCGCTGGAATCATCGAAACCGGAAAGAGAAATCAGACTGGCACTGAACCCCTTGCTGTCAGCCCCCCAGTTCTTCTTCTCACTGATTTTCTTTGCTCCCGGACGTCTGATTGAACAGTCATTATATGCGCCGAAGGCAACCGGCTTTAAAGCTCTGACTTCATCTCCGTCATACTCAATTTCACACAGAACACCTACTTCCGGTTCAATCTGATGATTTTCGGAAATGGTTCCTGAGATGTTAACCTTGTCAGATGATAAAGGGAATGTATGTAAAAAAGTATCCAGTCTGCTTTCGGCACTCTTTGGCAGATAAAACGGAAATATTGCCTTAGGTGCCTTTGCATCCTTTACTGTCACGTTTTTAAAATCTGCGGCTTCTCCGGCCTGCTCAAGATGTCCGGTGAAATTTCCGGCCACACCGAGACCGATAACTTTTTCTAAATTCATTTTCTGCTCCAAAACGGCGTTCCCGTACGGCCTGTTGCCGAAACGGGCACCAAAAGACACTTCAAAAGGAGATCACGCTGAAATTACTTGCACAAAAATACAGCCAATAATGTACAATTAATCCATAAAACAGTTGCCAAGATAATATCAAAAAAAATCTGTAACCGCAGTGAATTTTTTAATTCTACGGCAATTTTCATTTCAGAATCAAAAGCACTATATCGTATGAGAACCGTAAGAGTATATGACAACCAGCCGCTGCAGACGGATACGGAGGTTACCCTGTGCAGTGATGCCTTTAACCACGCCATAAAAGTACTGCGCATGAATGTCAACGATCCGTTAACGCTGTTTAACGGCGACGGATGTGATTATCAGGCCGTTATTACTTCCATTCAGAAAAAATCCGCTGATGTCCGCATTATCAGCCGCACTGAAAAAAACAACGAATCCCCCATCAGAATTCATCTCGGACAGGTTTTAAGCCGCGGGGACAAAATGGATTTCACCGTACAGAAGTCCGTAGAACTCGGAATTAACGTCATCACCCCGCTGGTATCCGAACGATGCGGAGTCAGGTTGAACGATGAACGCTCGCAGAAGAAACAGGAAACACTGCAGAAAATAGTAATCAGTGCCTGTGAACAGAGTGGCCGTGCAGTCATTCCGGAAGTTCGACCGCTGATGTCCATTGAGGATTTTTTAAGCGAAACCACTGACACAGATGAACTCAAGGTCACGATGAATCCATATGCCGACTGCAGATTTCGCGAACTTCCGCAGGCCGGAAGCTACCGTCTGCTGGTTGGGCCAGAAGGCGGTTTTACCGACGAAGAGGTGGAACTCAGCAGAAAAGCCGGATACAGAGACGTGCTTGTCGGGCCGAGAATTCTCAGAACTGAGACTGCGGCTCTTGTGGCACTCAGTATTATTCAGTCCTGCTTCGGTGACATCTGAGTCCGGACGGACCAATGTAAATACATACAGAACGGTAAACACATGAATTATTACGAAACGTTGCTTCGGTAATGTTTTAAACAGGAAAAACAGATGATTTCAGAAAACATTTCCGAGCTTTCAAAAAATCTAGTCCTCGGCAAAAAAACCGCATATGAAACACGCTACAATGCAGATCTTCTTCAGACGGTTCCAAGATCGCTCAACAGGAATACACTGAGCATTTCCACTCCGTTTTACGGCTATGACGTATGGCATCATTACGAGATCTCTTATCTTAATTTCCGTGGACGTCCGGAAGTTGCCATTGGCGTCATTTACGTTCCTGCCGACTCTGAATGCATAATCGAATCAAAATCACTGAAACTGTATTTCAACAGCTTCAACATGACAAAATTTCTGAATATCAGTGCCGTGAGGAGCACTGTTGAAAATGATTTAAGCAGAGCTCTCGGAACCGATGTAACCGTTGAATTATTCCGCCCTTCAGACAGACCTCAGTCATTCGAATTCGGCAGACTTGATGCGGTAAATCTTGATGAACTCGACATAGAAGTTTCTCAATACNNGAGAAATCCGGTGAGGTCATTACTGAAGCGCTGAAATCCGATCTGCTCAAATCAAACTGTCTGATAACGGGACAACCAGATTGGGGCACGATATACATCAAATATACAGGAAAAAAGATCAACCATGAAGGTCTGTTGCAGTATATTATATCCATGCGTACTCATAATGAATTTCATGAGCATTGTGTGGAAAGAATATTTACCGATATCGCCAACAGATGCGACATATCATATCTCGAGGTAAGGGCTTTTTATACCAGACGAGGCGGTCTTGACATAAATCCCGTGAGAGCCACTCACGAACTTCCGTACGACTCATTGAGACTCATCAGACAGTAACGGTTAACAGGGCTTACATTTATGCTGGACATGTTATTAATACCCATTATTCTGCCGTCAATCGAAGTTAACGATGACACGGTGCTTCCACCTCAGGTGGAAATGGCTGCTCACTTTCAGGACAAAAATCCGTACAAGTGCATTGAACTCATTAATTCATATATTGATAACAGTCAGCAGGGAATCCAGTTCGTGGCACCAGCGCCTCAGGCGCAGAATCATGCCGAATCTGCGGATACAGGAGAGAACAGTACAGCCACTGTTCAAAAAAAATCAACCCCGATCTCCGAACAAGATGATCTCAAACAGAATACAGACTCCGACATAACGGCTTCTGAGGCTGAAACTCCTGTAACGAATGCGGAACAGACCGAACCGCAGCAACCAGCTCCAGAAACAGTCTCAACATCAGAAGTGCCAAACAACGAGAATGCAACAGCTGAAAATAAAGCTGTTCCGGAACAGACCGAACAAACAGCTGAAAAAGAACAGACTGTCAATGAAGTGTCCTCACTGGAAAACGAACTGGCTCAGGTAGCAGAAAAGGAACAAAAAAAAGAAAACGCTTCAGAACTGCATCAGCATGTTCCTAAAGCTGATAATCCGGAACTTGAAAAACAGAGACTGCAGTTTTTCCGCCAAAATCCTACACCGGAAAAAGACTCAATATTCAACGTTCTGACATCCTGTAAAATAAAAGTAGGACAAGCAAAAGATACTGACTTCAGTTCGAAGGTTCCGTACAGAAAAAACAATATCTCATCAATAATAAACAATTACAACCGAATCAGATCAGCATTGCAGAACGGAACAATGAATCCGATTAACATAAACTTTATTGATACCCCGTCTGCAGTAAACAGGGAAAATTTCATTAAGATTAAGCCCTACATTCAGCTGATCGAATTATACAAGCTGTCCAAGAGCAACAACCTGAAAGCCGTTTCTTTTTTTGAAACAAGCGTTAATGATGATGCTTTCAGCAGTTACCCTGACAGCATTAAAAATGCATTCTGGCTGCAGGGGTTCAACATCTACTATGAGCTTAACCACAAGGATGTGGCATATTATCTACTTAATCAGGTGGAAAAGAACTACACCGGCAAGCCACAATACATGTATAACAATGCC
>LXOW01412401.1_pt1 | contig 13489 bp, 9 predicted proteins | sample 1368591 | NCBI WGS metagenome assembly LXOW01 (sample SAMN04884650, study PRJNA319009) | bovine gut metagenome | isolation source: Cow rumen | host: Bos taurus | place: Italy: Legnaro (PD) | collected 2014-07-09
GCTGTTACGGGGGAATTGCGTATTTTTGCACCCAAAATTGCGCAATTAATAATGAGTCTGACTCAGATTATAGGAAAAGTATTTGTACCTCGTCAGCGTGCTTTGGAAAAGCATCTGAATGGAGGAGAGGCATTGCAGCGGGCAGTGCTCGAACACTTGATACATACAGCCAAGGATACGGAATATGGGCGTAACCATGCCTTTACCGGTATCAAGGGCTATGATGATTTCATTGCTAATGTTCCTATCAATACCTATGAGGAACTGAAAGGTGATATAGACCGTATGCGCCAGGGCGAGGCTGACATTCTTTGGCCTGGTCGGGTGAAATGGTATGCCAAGTCATCAGGCACGACGAATGATAAGTCGAAGTTTATCCCTGTCAGCAACGAGGGCCTGCAGAAGATCCACTATGCAGGAGGCCGTGACTCCGTAGCTCTTTATCTGAGGAATAATCCTAAATCTCGCATGTTCGACGGCAAGGGTCTCATTCTCGGAGGTAGTCATGCGCCAAACTATAACCTGCCAGATTCTTTAGTGGGTGATCTATCTGCCATTCTCATCGAGAATATCAACCCCTTGGTGAATCTGGTTCGTGTGCCTAAGAAGCAGACTGCGCTTCTGGGCGATTTTGAGATCAAACGTGAGAGGATAGCCCGAGAAGCGATGTCGAAGAACGTGACGAATATCTCTGGTGTACCCTCGTGGATGCTCTCTGTGCTGACTTGTATGATGGAGATGACGGGCAAGACACATCTGGAGGAGGTATGGCCCAATATCGAGGTGTTCTTTCATGGCGGTGTGGCCTTCACGCCTTATCGTAAACAGTACGAGCAACTTATCACCTCGCCCAATATGCATTATATGGAGACCTATAATGCCAGTGAGGGTTTCTTCGGTATTCAGGACGACCCTGCCGATAAGGCCATGCTCCTGATGCTTGATTACGGAGTCTTTTATGAGTTTATCCCGATGGATGGGGGAGATCCTGTGCCTCTCTGGGGTGTGGAGACGGGCAAGAACTATGCGATGGTCATCTCCACCTCGTGCGGTCTCTGGCGTTATGAGATCGGCGACACAGTGCAGTTCACTTCCACCAATCCCTATAAATTTATTATCTCTGGTCGTACGAAGCATTTCATCAATGCCTTTGGTGAGGAGCTGATTGTGGATAATGCGGAGCAAGGACTGGCCTATGCCTGTGAACAGACAGGGGCCGAGGTGTCTGAATACACAGCTGCACCTGTATTTATGGATGCCAATGCGAAGTGCCGCCATCAGTGGCTCATCGAATTTGCAAAACCTCCGCAGGACTTACAGCTGTTTTCCGATCTGCTCGATAAGCGTCTGCAGGAGATTAACAGCGATTACGAGGCCAAGCGTTATAAGAACATCACACTTCAGCATCTGGAGATTGTAGAGGCTCGCCCGAACCTCTTTAACGATTGGTTGAANNGAACAATTATTAAAACTGAATCAATGAGGAAGCTGCTCTATATCTTTTGTATGGCCTGCGTCTTGATTGGCTGCGCACGAATGGGACAGCCTGATGGCGGATGGTATGACGATGATCCTCCCGTTGTCATCGGTTGTCATCCTGCTGACCAGTCAACGAATGTCTCTGCCAAGAAGATAACGATCTACTTCAACGAATATATTAAACTTGAGGATGCTACCAATAAGGTGATTGTCTCACCACCACAGTTGGAGATGCCGGAGATCAAGGAGGCAGGAAAACGTATTGTGGTGGAACTGCAGGACTCTCTCAAGGCAAACACTACTTATACCATTGATTTCAGTGATGCCATCAGTGATAACAACGAGGGTAATCCGTTAGGAAACTACACTTACAGCTTCTCTACAGACGACCAGATTGATACGATGGAGGTGTCGGGTTATGTACTCGATGCCAGTAATCTGGAACCAGTGAAAGGCATCCTTGTAGGTCTCTACAGTGATCTGGCTGATTCTGCCTTTAAGACCAAGCCGATGCTTCGTGTGTCACGTACTGATAGCCGAGGTCGGTTTGTCATTAAGGGTGTTGCCCCAGGAACCTACCGCTCTTATGCGCTGAAGGATGTAGATGGTGACTTCCGCTTGAGTCAGAGGAGTGAAATGATCGGTTTTAACCACGAGACTTATGTGCCATCATCGAAACCCGATATCCGGATAGATACAATTTGGCGTGACACTCTGCATATCGATGCCTTGAAACAGACGCCTTATACTCATTTTCTACCCGATGACATTACGCTGTTGGCTTTTACCCCAGTCCAGACAGACCGTTATCTACTGAAGACGGAACGCCAGGAGGCTGAGAAGATCAGTATGTACTTCACTTATGGTCATCCTGACCTGCCAGTCATCAAAGGTCTGAATTTTAATGCCGACAGTGCTTTCGTCATCGAGACCAAGGAACAGCAGGATACCATCCACTATTGGTTGCGTGATACCACCCTGATCAATCAGGACACGTTGCGCATGGAGGTGACCTATATGATGACGGATTCGCTTGGTAATCTCATCAGTCAGATTGATACCCTTGATGCACTTGCAAAGACGCCATATGCCAAGCGTCAGCGTGAATTGACAAAGGAGATAGAGAAATGGCAGAAAGAACAGGATCGGAAGAAGAAACGTGAGGAGCCATATGACTCTATTTATCCTGCGAAGCCTTTGGAGCCAACCTTCAAAATAGCTCAGCCGATGGATCCTGATACGAAGATTGAAATTGAGATGCCGACGCCATTGCAACGTGTAGATACGGCTGGAATACATCTCTATTCGATGATTGATTCTGCTTGGTACGAGGCACCTTTCACATTCAAGCCGATACCACATCAGCTTCGTTTCTATAAGATTGAGGGTGACTGGCGCCCAGATACGGAATACAGTTTAGAGATCGACTCAGCAGCCTTTGAGGATATTTATGGGCTTGTCTCCCAGCCATATAAGCGTGGTCTCAAAGTCAAGAGTCTCGATGAATACGGTACGCTGACCATTAAGGTGAGTGGTGTGACCGACTCTCTGCCTTTGCGCGTCAGACTGCTTAATAAGAACGATGGTGTTGTGAAGGAGGTGCTTGCCAAGGATGGTGTGGTTCGTTTTGACCATGTTAATCCTGATAAGTACTATCTCAGTGCCTTTGTCGATGTCAATGGCAATGGTCTCTGGGACACAGGTGACTATGATGCCGATCGTCAGGCGGAACCTGTCTATTACTATCCCCGCGAGATTGAATGCAAGGAGAAATGGGATGTCACCCAACAGTGGGACCTCACGGCTGTGCCTCGTTATAAGCAGAAACCATACGCCATCACTAAACAGAAAGCCGACGGCGAGAAGAAATTGAAGAATCGTAATGCTGACAGAGCCCGTGAGCTTGGCATCGAATATTATAAGAAAACTAATTTGGTTGAAAAGAAATGAGAATGAAGAAGATATTTGCAATCATCTGCATGTGTTGTGGACTGTCCATGACTGCAGCTGCCCAGTGTGGTATTGAGAATACGGCTTTTAAGTCAGGTGAGTTACTTTCATACGATTTGTATTTTAACTGGAAATTCATTTGGATGAAGGTAGGTTCTGCCGAGATGGATACCCGACTCTCGAAGTTCGAAGGCCAGGATGCCTGGAAGTCTTATCTGATTACTCGTGGTAACAGCAAACTCGACAAGTATTTTACGATGCGCGATACGCTTCTGTCCTACTGTGATAATAATCTCTCACCGCTCTACTTCCGCAAGGGAGCCCGTGAAGGTGACCGATACTATGTGGATGAGATATGGTACAGCTATCCACGTGGTTTTAGTAAGCTGAAGAAGCATCGTATTGATGCCGATGGTGAACAGCATTGGAAAACCTCAGAGTACAATGCCTGTATCTACGACATGATGTCAATCTTCCTCCGTGCGCGTAATTTTGATTGCTCTAAGATGAAGAAGGGCGATATTATCCCCATGCCTATCAGTGATGCACGTAATCTGACTAATTCTTGGTTGGAATTCCGGGGTAAGGAGAACTTCAAGATGAGTGGAACAAAGGAGAAGTTCCGCTGCCTTGTCTTCTCGTTCTATGAGCGTGAGGGCAACAAGAGCCATGAGCTGATCCGATTCTTTATCACTGACGATCAGAACCATATACCAGTACGCCTCGACATGTTCCTGAGTTTCGGATCAGCCAAGGCGTACCTGAAGGAGTATAAGGGGATTCGCAGTGCGATGACCTCAAAGATCAAATAGTCTTTTCGTTTTCTGCGTCAAACTTAGCCAGTTTGTCGAGATAATACTGACGCAGGTCCTGCCATTTGTAGTAGGGCCAGTTGTCAGTTTGGGCAGGCATGTAGGCTTCCCGTTCATTTAACAGGGCTTTCACCAGGATGTCACCTTGACCTTTCTTGGGTCTGTAGAACACCAGTTGGATGTTACAGCCCATTGGGAAGATGCGGTAGTTGCGCCAGTATTTATCCAGTTCATCCAGGTTCTCCACAGCCATGCCGCAGTTGTCAAGTTCCAACAGACAGGCTAATGGCATCACACAAACCTCATGGCCAAAACGCAGGGTGGCCTGGGTCTGAGTAATGGTGTCGATAGTCTCGATGATATTCTTCAGCAGGTTTCGTTGACTGAACGGCATCTTCTGACCAGAGACAGGTGATGGACCATAGTCCAAATACCATCCGATGTTTCGGATACGCCACTGGTCGTAAATCTCTTCATCGTTGAAGAGCGACAACAACTCGATGTCTGTATCGTGACTCTGCATATTGGCGGCTACGTCAAACAGACGACGCATGAAGTCACCAGCTGCCACATTATCACGCACCCATGCCTCGTCGTTGAAGAGTACTTTTATCAGTCGCTCCGGGTGTGTGTATTTCTGTTTGTAGATCTTTTCTTCTTGATCGCCTGTGCCTTTGCCCATCTGTTTCACGATGCCATCCCAGGGCTGGTTCAAGTAATACTGAAGGCTTTCACTCACGTCATTGTGTATCTGTGCCGTGGGGTTTGCGGCTGCCAGTTCTTCACATTCCGCTATCATCGAGAGGATACAACGGAAGACTGTTGTGCTGCGTGCATCAATCTTCACGTCTTTGTGCTTGAAAATCTCTGGGAAGTTCTGGGCCATACGTTTGCCGATACCGTGATGTTGGCGCTCACCGACAGTTGTCAAGTCGCCAAGACGTTTGATAGTGGTAGGGAAGAAGGCTTCCAGTTTCTTCAACGTTTCTTCACCAACTGGTGTCAACTTGCCAGCCATGCGGGCATCTTTCAGGGTGTTGATGGGTAGGGTATATTCACCTTCCCAGATCAACCAACGTGAACCATGCCTTCCGTAATGACTCATATAATAAGGTTCGTAACCTTTGGGGGCAGGTGTTAGTGCCTTGGTAGGCAACTGACGGTCGTAATCCAGATAATTACTACCAGCCAGATAATGGTTTGCCGTGATCTCATCCTTAGCGGATGTCTCGAACATGGGCGCTTTTTGTGCCTGTACAGCCATTGAATAGCCGACGACCATAAATAGTAATAAGTTTTTCTTCATATTCTTTGGTTTGTTATTTTGGTTTCAGACTGCAAATATAGGGAAAAAAGCCCATCCTTCCAAATATTTCCTTGATTGTTAGTATCAAATGGTACGTTTTTACACAAATTATTTGTGTAGTTCAAAATACTGACGTACCTTTGCACCGTTAAAAGACAAAAGTATAAGTTCTAAACATTCATATAAACATCATGATACAGTCAATGACAGGCTACGGCAAAGCTGTTGTAGCGTTTAAGGAGAAGAAGATTAACGTAGAAGTCAAGTCGCTGAATTCAAAGCAACTTGACCTGAATACCCGTATTGCACCTCTCTACCGTGAAAAGGAAATGGAGATTCGTCAGATGGTAGCCGAGGCAGTGATCCGAGGAAAAGTGGATATGAGTGTGTGGATCGAGAAGGATATGGCTGTGGATGCCACGCCTATCAATGCCGCATTGGTAGAGAATTATTTTGAGCAGATGAAATCCATCTCTGACAAGACAGGTATCCCTATGCCAGAGGACTGCTTCTATACACTTCTCCGTATGCCTGATGTGCTGACGAAGACAGAGACGGAGGTCCTTGATGAAGAGGAATGGCTCGTAGTTCGGGAAGCTGTAAAGGAGGCACTCAAAAATCTGGTTGACTTCCGTACTCAGGAGGGAGCTGCTTTGCAGAAGAAGTTTACCGAGAAAATCGATAATATCGCCTGTCTGTTGGCAGAGATTGAACCTTTCGAGAAGAGTCGTGTTGAGAGGATTAAGGCACGCATCATCGATGGTCTTCAGCAGATTCCTGGTGTGGAGTACGACAAGAACCGTCTTGAGCAGGAGTTGATCTACTATATTGAGAAACTCGATATCAGTGAAGAAAAGCAGCGACTGGCCAATCATCTGAAGTATTTCCGCGATACGATGAACGAGCCTGCTGGACAGGGAAAGAAACTGGGATTCATTGCCCAGGAGATGGGTCGTGAGATCAATACAACAGGTTCGAAGTCGAATCAGGCCGAGATGCAGAACATCGTGGTGAAAATGAAGGATGAACTGGAACAGATTAAGGAACAAGTATTGAACGCATTGTAATATGAGAGGCANNAGAATGGGGTGGAGTATTTCTTCCTGACCCCAGAGGAGTTCCGTGCACGAATCGAGGATGATGAGTTCCTGGAATATGAGGAGGTCTATACTGATCGCTTTTATGGCACGTTGAAGTCTCAGGTGGAGAAACAGTTAGAGGCTGGACAGAATGTGGTGTTCGATGTTGATGTGAAAGGTGGTGTGAATATCAAGAACTACTATGGCGATGAGGCTCTGAGTATTTTTATCCAACCGCCTTCGGTCAATGAGCTGCGCCGTCGCTTGGAAAAGCGTGCTACCGATGCCCCAGATGTAATTGATCAGCGTATCGCAAGGGCAGAGTTTGAGCTTACTTTTGCGGATAAGTTCGACAAAGTGGTCATCAATGATATCCTAGAATATGCTGAAGCAGATGCTTTGTCGGCTATCCAGCAGTTCTTGGCAAAAGATTAATCCATTATACGAGATGATCAAGACGGGTATCTTTGGCGGATCATTCAACCCCATCCACAACGGACATATCTCTTTAGCCAGACAGCTGAAACAGAAAGCTGGTCTTGATGAGGTATGGCTGATGGTGTCGCCTCAGAACCCAATGAAGCAACAGGCAGATCTGCTCAGTGACGAAGTCCGTCTGCAAATGGCCCGTATGGCTTTGGAGTATGAAACGGGCATCGTGGCTAGTGATTATGAGATGCATCTACCTAAGCCGTCCTATACATGGCTTACCCTTCAGGCATTGAGTCGTGATTATCCTGATCGTCAGTTTGTGTTGATGATCGGAGGCGACAATTGGGCTATCTTCAACAAGTGGTATCATGCTGACGATATTCTTCAGAACTACCAATTGGTAGTTTATCCGCGACGCGATGCCCGAACGAAGCAGAAAAAGGTCCTGCCAGCATCTGTTATGATGGTTGAGGCAGAGTTGCTTGATATCAGCAGTACAGAGGTTCGTCAGCGTATCCGTGAGGGACATAGCATCGAGAAACTGGTACCCCCATCGGTAGCAGCATTCATCAAGCAAGAAGGTTTATATGTTTAAACGACTACATATCAGTAAATGGCTGGGAGGACTATTCGTGCCGATAGAGAAAAACGGTGCGTTCTTTGTCTTTATGTTCGTGTTGGGTTATCTTTGCACCCAACTCGAAATCATGCCTTATTATCTGCGAGACCGTGGAGCAAAGCCCTATGAGTTGTCTGTCCCTGAGCTATTTTTGGATATCTATGTCGTCTGCGTTATGTTGACATGGATTCCCCGTAAGGTCCGTATCTTTGTCAAGACCCTGCTTTGTGTGCTCTTCTATGGAGTGGCTATTGTTGATATGTACTGTTATGAGCGTTTCGAATCAACGCTTACACCCACCATGTTGATGCTGGTAAGCGAAACGACCCCTCAAGAAGCTGGTGAGTTCCTGACGGGTTATCTCAGTTGGGATGTCATTAAATCCCAGGTAGGGTGGGTGCTGTTACTGATTCTGATTCACATCCTTTGGACGGTTCTTCGTTGTAGGCTGGGTAATATAAGACAGGATATGATATTGCCAAAGGTCAATACGGCAGTTATAACTGGTTTTAAAGCCATCTTAAGTCTGGTTGTAGCTTGGTTCCTTTATGTTTCTATCTCACAGACGTGGGACAATAAAGAGGCGATGCATCGTATGTTTAGTTACGATACGGTTGGCCAGGTGGAGCATGAACTCACCCGAAAGGATCAGGCGAATCTTTATGTTCCCATCTACCGATTGGCTTTTAGTATTTATGCCAACCATCTGGCATCCCATCAGTTAGTACAGTTGGAGGCTGCCAGCGAGAAGATCCAGATTGACAGCTGTAGTTATCGCGTGCCCAATATCGTGTTGGTGATTGGCGAGAGTTACAATAAACACCATTCCCAGCTCTATGGTTACAATAAGCCCACGACACCTTTTCAGAAGGAAATGGCTGAGCAAGGCTGTTTGGTGCCCTTTACTGATGTGGTAGCGCCGTGGAACCTCACGAGTTTTGTCTTTAAGCATGTCTTATCGCTTCATGTTATCGGCGATAGCGGCGAATGGTGTGATGCACCACTCTTCCCAGAGGTGTTTCGTAAGGCAGGCTATCATGTGACTTTTATCACCAATCAGTTCCAATCGAAGGCCAAGGAGGCGGTCTATGACTTCAGCGGGGGCTTCTTCTTAAATAATCCTGAGATGAGTCAACGACAGTTTGATACCCGCAATACCACCCTTTACCAATTTGATGATGGGGTGCTGAAGGCATATGATAAGTTGAAGACAAAGGATGAACATAATCTGGTCATTCTGCATCTGATGGGTTCTCATGTGGAATACAGAGCCCGCTATCCACAACCTGCCCGCCGTTTCTTCACACCTCAGAATGCCAATCGTCCAGAGCTCTCTGTCAAACAGCGTTATATCCTCTCTGACTACGATAACTCCGTACGTTACAACGACTCTATCATGAATGCCATTACCCAACGTTTCATCGACAAGGATGCTGTGGTCATCTATATGCCTGATCATGGCGAGGAGATCTTCGATGGTTCACCTTTCATGTATGGTCGTATGCATGGTGCAAATATCGACTACCGTCTGGCTCGTAATGAGATGGAGATTCCATTCTGGATTTGGGGTTCACCGCAATATATCAAAAACCACTCTTATTGCTGGCAGGCTATCCAACAAGCTAAGAATCGTCCGATGATGACCGATGTGCTACCCCATCTGCTACTTTATCTGGGTGGTATATCCACACCAGCCTACCATCCTGAGTACAACGTGATTGCACCTGAGTACGATACAAGGCGTCCTCGAATTCTGAAGGGTACAACTGATTATAATACATTGAAGAAGAAATGAAGGAGATACTGACACGGACAGAATGTACAGCGATGAAGGGCATTGCTATTCTTGGCATCATGCTCCATAACTACTGCCATTGGCTGAAGGCCATCACTCGTGAGAACGAATATACGTGGACTCAATGGAAGAACGAACAGCTGTGGACGGCTTTTAGCCAGCCAGATGAGTTATTGCCCATGCATCTTGTATCCTATTTCGGTCATTATGGGGTGCCCGTATTTTTGTTTCTCAGTGGTTTCGGATTGGTGATGAAGTATGAGAATGGGAATATTCAGGAAGTGAACTGTTGGCGTTTTGTGCGTTACAATTATCTGAAACTGTTCCGTATCTTCATAGTAGGCTTTGTCTTGTTCACCATGTTCGACGCCTTCACCCCAGGCATCCATCGCTATCAAGCCCATGAGGTCATCGCTATGATTGGCATGTTTGCCAACTTTCTCGAACAACCCTCACAGGTTGTGTGGCCTGGTCCCTATTGGTATTTCAGTGTCACCTTACAGCTTTATATCCTTTATCGGTTACTGCTCTATCGTCGTCATTGGAGTATCACGATAGTGCTGATGGCTTTGTGCTGGTTATGGCAAGTGGCTTATCTCGACGATGCAGAGACCTTGGAACGCCTGCGCTATAACCTTGTTGGCGGCATGCTTCCTTTTGGACTGGGTGTCCTTACAGCCAGACTTCAGAACACTGGCTTCTGGGCTTCTTTCAGTCAGAACAGACCAGCCTTCTTAGGCATCTTACTGTTGTCAGTGGCCCTCATCTTTGTCATGTGTCTGAATATCCAGACTTGGCTCTGGGTTCCGGCATTGATTGTTGTTGGAACGATAGCACTTGTCAAGCTGCTGCCTGAAAGTATCATGACCTATGTTGTTTGGATAGGCACGATCTCTGCCGCCATCTTCGTTACCCATCCGTTAGTACGTAAAGTGTTTGTGCGTCCTTATATTCAGGACGATCTGTATGCTGGTCTGTTGCTTTATATCGTGGCATCACTGTTCCTGTCGTGGCTTGTAAAGAAGATCATCGACCAGATTCCCAGTCCAAAGCTATGAGAAAGGTATATGCTTTCGATTTCGATGGGACGCTGACCACTAGTGATACTCTGTTGGCATTTATCCGCTACGCTAAAGGCACATCAGCATTCGTGTGGGGATTTCTACGTCATACTCATTTGCTGATACTGATGAAACTGAAACTATATCCGAACTGGAAGGCCAAACAGAAGGTCTTCTCCTATTTCTTTAAGGGAATGGATCTGGAAACTTTTAATTCTCTTTGCAAGTGTTTTGCAGCAGACAACCGTTCCCTATTACGTCCCAAAGGAATCCAGCTAATAGCACAAGCGCAGGAAGAAGGAGCCGATGTGCTCATCGTGAGTGCGAGCATCGACAACTGGGTACAGCCCTTTTTCCCTCATGTGAAGGTATTAGGCACACAGATTGAAGTCAAGGAAGGCCGTCTCACAGGCCGTTTTCTCACCATGAATTGTTACGGTCAGGAAAAGGTGAATCGTATTCTTGCCCTTTATCCTGACCGTAACACTTACTACCTCACAGCCTATGGCGACAGCCGAGGTGACAGAGAACTACTTACTTTCGCTGACGAGGCGTATTATCAAGCCCTGTAGTTATTCTGCTTCAAGCAGAAGCACACGGCTGCTCCAGTCGCTCTTCTGCGACCATTCCGGATTCAGGTTATAAGGAATCTCCAGACCATGATTCATCAGATATTCCCCACTGAAAGACAGCCCCTCAATATCCATCGGTTTCAGGTCAATGCGGTTCAGCTCGCGTACCTTATATATCTTCTTGGCGTCCAAGCCAGCCATTTTTACACGAGGCAGATGCTCGTTCTGGAATGATTCCGTCTTCCACCAGAAGAACACGCTCTTGGTCTTCTGCTCGTTCACATACATCAAAGAGGCGAGTCCTTGCTTGTCGTATGGAGATACCAGACGGTAGATGTCACCGAACTGCACTACAGGACGGATTTCCTTATATTCCTTGATAGCCTGACGACAGAGTGCTTTCTCGGCTTCGCTCATATTCTTGGGTTGGATCTCCATACCAAGACGTCCGCTCATTGCCACATCGATACGATATTTCAATGAAGTGGTACGATAGACGGTATGGTTAGGTGTAGCCGAAATATGTGATGCCATCGCGATTGCTGGGAAGAAATAGCTGGTGCCCCACTGCATATAGATACGCTGCAGCGCATCTGTATTGTCGGATACCCAGAATTCATCAAAATAAGGCAGTACGCCCCAGTTGGCTCGTCCGCCACCAGAGGCACAGGCCTGAATGGTGAGGTCAGGATACTTGGCGCGAATACGCTCACAGGTCTTCTGGAAACCACGATGATACTCGATATTGAGGTGACTTTGATCGTTCATCGTCAGATACTGCGAACCATGATTCAGGATAGGCATGTTGGCATCCCACTTGATATAGTCAATCTCTGGATACTTCGTCATGAGGTTATCGACAATCGAGAAGACAAAATCCTGTACCTTGGGATTCGACATGTCGAGCACCACCTGTGTACCACCACGACCCAACACGGGTTCACGCTTTGGTGCTTTCACAATCCAGTCTGGGTGAGCTTCGTAAAGTTCACTGACCGTATTTGCCATCTCGGGCTCAATCCAGATACCGAATTTGATTCCATGTTTCTTTGCATCGCGCAGCAACCCTTCGATGCCCTCAGGCAGTTTGTTCTTATCAACTACCCAGTCGCCAAGTGAAGAATTATCAACCTTACGGGGATACTTGTCACCAAACCAGCCGTCATCCATCACGAAGAGCTCACCACCCATTGAGGCAATGTCGCCCATCATCTGATCCATGCCCTCCTGATTGATGTCGAAATAAACACCCTCCCAAGAATTCAACAGGATCTTACGCTCTTTGTCACCATGCATCAGCATGTATTTACGGCCCCATTTGTGGAAGTTACGAGAAACACCTGACAATCCGCATTTCGAGAAGCTCAGTGCCACCTTTGGGGTTATGAAGGTCTCGCCCTTCTTCAAGTGGTACTCAGAATTATCAGGGTTGATGCCTGCAAAGAAATAATGGTATTCCGTATCGTCGGTATCAATATTTATCTGGAAATTGCCACTATAGCAAAGGGCAGCGCCAATCACGTCGCCCTTATTCTCTTGCCCCTTTCCATCAAGTGAAAACATCACCTCTGCATGGTCGGTATGCGAGTTGCGGGTACCGTCTTTGTTCTTGATGACCTTCTCGCCAGGCAATACAGGCTCTTCCACGAGGCGGGCCTCATTTGCCCATGAGCCATAGAAATGAGACATCCACACATTGCCACGACGGATGGGTAGGCTGATGGAAGCAAACTGCGTCAGGGTGACAGGCTTGGCCTCACCATTCTGGATTTCCGTCCAGGTCTCGATCATATCCTCTTCAACATATGCCTTGTAAAAGAGATCAACAGTGATGGGATACACAGGATCCTTCATACGGATACGAGTTGTCTGACCTTCCTGCTTCACCTCACCTGTCGCAATGAGAACCGTTGACAGATTGCCATCAGAATGACACATGGCGAGAGCAGCCTCTGCCGGACAGTTCATGCCATAGGCAGGGTAGGCATCCATTCTGCCGCTACGAGGTGCCTGCAAGTGTGTCAGGTCATAGTCGCTCAGTTTGGCACCATAATATACATACTGGGGTTGTTTACCTTGATCGACATTCAGAACCATCGTGGAGTTCTTAGTCTGGATTGTCACTTGTTCTGCCACTGCTGTCTGGGCACTGGCCAAAAGTACTGCAAAGAATAGAATTTTCTTCATCATGCTGGTTTTGGGCTATTGATATTATTGAATCTGAGTGCAAAGATACGAAAAGTTGAGAGAAAAACAAAAGAATTATTTATGTTTTTACGACAGAAATTGAAGTTGAGCTCTGAATCTGTCGCAGAATTGTTTTTATGTCGCTACAACTATGAGGAAATTCTTCAGAAAAGTTTGGAGTGTGGTGAAAGTCATCG
>LXOW01377438.1_pt1 | contig 13480 bp, 10 predicted proteins | sample 1368591 | NCBI WGS metagenome assembly LXOW01 (sample SAMN04884650, study PRJNA319009) | bovine gut metagenome | isolation source: Cow rumen | host: Bos taurus | place: Italy: Legnaro (PD) | collected 2014-07-09
GCTTCGGCAGGAGCTTCAGTGGCTTCGGCGACCGGGGCTTCCTCAGCGGGAGCTTCCTCGGCGGCGGCTTCAGCAGCAGCTTCGGCTTCGGCAGCCTTCTTGGCTTCGATTTCAGCGAGTCTCTTCTTGGCGAGCTCGGCGGCGCGGGCCTCGTTCACTTGCTTCTCGGCTTCCAGACGGGTCTTCTTCTCGCCACGGGCCTTCTCTTCGTTGGCCTTGACGATACCAGCCATTCTGGCTTCCTTTTCCTTCATCCAGTTCTGGAACTTGACTTCGGCTTGTTCCTCAGTCATAGCGCCTTTCTGGACACCACGCATCAGGTGATACTTCATCATGACGCCGGTCTTGCTGAGCAGCGAGCGGGCCGTGTCGGTCGGCTGAGCGCCAACGCTGTACCAATACAAAGCTCTGTCAAACTTGATGTTGATCTGAGCGGGATTGGTGAGCGGGTTGTAGGTGCCTAATTTCTCAATGAATTTACCATCACGTGGCGAGCGAGAGTCGGCAACTACGATGTGATAGAAGGGCTGACCCTTCTTGCCATGTCTTTGCAATCTAATTTTTGCAGGCATAATTTAATGTTTTAAGTTGATTTTTAATGAATTAACTAAAACCTACCCGAGGTTTCGGCTGCAAAAGTACAACTTTTTATCGGACTGGCAATCAAGGCGGAACAAATTTTTTCATTACGCCGTTTCAGTAATCGCCCGACAATGCCTAATTTTGCGGCGTGAAAAAGCAGAAGACACTTCAATGGGGCTATCTCGCGGGTATCATTTCCGGCATTACCTATGGAATGAACCCGCTGTTTGGCGTACCTGTCATCAACAAGGGGCTGGACGTCAATTCCTTGCTGTTTTACCGCTATGGCGTGGCTACCTTATTAATGTTGGCTTTCATGCTGGTAGCGAAGAAACAGATTCGTATCACGTGGAAGCAGTTTGGGTTGATGGCCGTCCTTGGAGTGTTGTTCACGGGATGCAGCATTACCCTGTTTGAGGCCTACAAATACATCCCTTCCGGCATCGCCACAAGCATCCTCTATGTCTATCCCATCATGGTGGCTTTGATCATGATGTTCCTTGGTCAGTTCCCGACTTGGCAGACATGGGTCTCCATATTTGCGGGCGTGGCGGGTGCTGTTTTGCTTTCGCTTCAGGGTGGGGGAGGCTTCATCGACTGGCGCGGCATCGCCCTCGTGGTGGCCTCGGGATTGTGCTATACCTTGTTTATTGTGATTGTCAACCAGAGCAAGCAAATCAAGGCATTGCCTAATCTCACGTTGACCTTTTATTGTTTCTTCATCGGATCGCTGATGCTGCTCGCTTTGTCGGGCTTCGGTGTGAAACTCAACGCCGTCCCCGATACGGTCAGCTGGCTGAATGTGTTGGGCTTAGCGGTGCTGCCGACGGCCATCGCCACCATCACACTTGCTGCTGCCACCAAGGCGGTTGGTGCCACCAAGACATCCGTCCTCGGCATCCTTGAGCCTCTTACGGCCATTTTCATTGGGACGTTGGTCTTCAATGAGCCTTTCACGCTCAATGTAGCTATCGGAGTGGCGTTGATACTCTTCGCAATTTTGTTCATGATTCTAACAGATAAGAAAGCGCAATGAACAGGGAAAAAGAAATCTATAAGGTGACCCTTTGGGGTAGCGTGGTCAACGTGGTGCTCGTGGTGTTCAAGTTTGTGGCGGGCATCGTCGGTCACAGCTCCGCCATGATTGCCGACGCGGTGCATTCGGTGTCGGACTTCGCTACTGACATCATCGTTTTGGCTTTCGTGCGCATCAGCCACAAGCCCAAGGACAAGTCGCACGACTATGGCCACGGCAAGTTTGAGACTTTGGCGACCACCCTCATAGGCATCGCACTCTTCGCTGTCGCCGTGGGCATCTTCGTCGACGGAGCCAAGAAAATCGCTTTCTGGGCCAAAGGCGGCTCTTTGACCCAACCGGGATGGTTGGCGTTGATTGCCGCATTGGTTTCCATCTTGTTGAAAGAAATTACCTTCCAATACACCAAACGCAAGGCCGAGCAGCTGGACTCGCAGGCCATGAAAGCCAATGCTTGGCACCATCGCAGTGATGCCTTGTCGTCGATCGGCACGGCCATCGGCATCGGTGGCGCCATCCTCTTGGGTGAGCGTTGGGCCGTGCTCGACCCGATTGCCTCTATTGCCGTAGGCGCGCTCATCGTCAAGGTCGCCATCGACCTCCTCAAGAATGGTATGGGCGAGCTGATGGAACAGTCGTTGCCCGAAGAGGTCGAGAACGAGATTCTGGACATCGTGAAGCGCGTGCCTGGTGTCACCGAGCCCCACGAACTCTGCACCCGCCGTATCGGCAACCATTACGCCATCGAGATGCACATCCTTATGGACGGCGATATTCCCTTAAAAGAAGCCCACGACAAAGCCACCGAGATGGAACGACTCCTCAAGGAACGCTACGGCGAGGAAACGCACATTTCCATCCACGTGGAGCCGGAAAGCGAATGATTGTAAATCCCTGTTTTATCGTATTTGCACTTTGCTGATGCTCCAGCTTTTTCCGTTGTATGCTTTCACCAGATAAATACCTGAAGACAAAGCGGATACGTCAATAGTATGCCGTGTTCCGTTGGCCTGTCCTTGCATGATGGTCTGGCCATTCATGTCGATGATTTCATAACGACGCAAGCCTTCGAGTTTGATGGTCATTTCGTCCTGGGTAGGGTTGGGATAGATGGCCATCATGTCCATGAGTGGTGTTTCATTTTGAGAGATGCCTTCAAAAGTGCCATACTCAAAAATGTAATCGCAGACGTAGATGAGTTGTCCGCCGTCGTTGGCGGTTTCCCAAGCACAGCTGAGGGGACGGTTGGCAAAAGCATCCCAAGTATAGTTAGGCTCGGGATGATAGGGCATTAGCACATGGTCGATGGTGCACGTCTCATCATAGGTATATCTCACGCGGTCGACGATTATGCCGTTGGAATGCTTTTCGCGTTGCAGGCAGTTGCCATTGGCATCGAAAGTTCTATCTGTGCTTGAGTCGGGCACCCATCCATTCGACCAAGAGGAGCTGGTCTCGTTGATGCAATTGCCAGCCTCGTCGTAGGTGTAGGTGGTCAGGGCAGAGTTGCTCCAGCCGGTGCCACCCCAGGCGTCGTTGTATTCCTCGAGGCATTGTGTACAATGGCCGTTGCCATCATAGGTGTAAGTGCCGCGCATGAGCAGCATGCCGCCGAGCGTCATCTCGTAGCCGATGAGCAGGTCGCCCTCGTAGCTGTAAGTGTAGACGCCTTGCAACTCGAATCCAGTGCCCCAGTCGTTGTAGTTGGTGCGGGTGAGGCGATGGTTATCGTCGTCGTAGGTATAGGTGATGTAGCTCGGATAAATCCACTCGTTGTTGTAGAATTGATAAAAGTCGATGCGGATGACGTTGCCCCGCTCGTCATACTGGAGCGAGTCGATAAGGTCGTCTATCTCGCCGCCCGTATTGGAAGTGGAATGATAGGATTCCAACAGGTTGTTGGCGTTATAATAGAATTGTACTTGATCGACATGATCGTTGGAAGAGTACCGGTCGAGGAAATACTCTTGTGCCAAGGCCATGCGGCATGAGAGCAGGGCGATGATGAGGAAGAAGTGTCTGCGGTTTTTCATGGTAAATTTGTTTTTGTCTGATTAATATTTGTGATTAATAATATGTTCTGTCCCTTAAAGGCGGATTCTATCCGCCCAACACCCATCAACAAGCCTTCTCCCCATCTCATTAAGCGCAACAAAACGATAGCGCAACGAATCGGTTGCCATAGGTTTGTATTCGTAATGTTTGGCCTCGGCTTTTCGACGAAGCGCTTCTTCAACGGCTTGACGGATGGAAGGGCTGGTGAAAGCCTGCTCCGTCGGCTCTAACAGCAACAGTTTCCCTTGGGAACACGCTTCAAAATAAACGCCTCCTGGCTTGTAAAATCGTTCATGCGGCGATCCTTCCTCAGGAAAACCCTCATTGAGAAGAACAACTAAAGGGAAACCTTGCTCGCGCAGCGTCCGCGCAATGAATTGTTCACCTTTGCTGATGGAAGCCGTATAGGTTATGGCTCCGTTTTGTGCTGCCGCCAACACGGATTTCAGCCTATGTTGAACTTGCTCTTCTGTGGCGTTGCGCGACATCTCCACCAATTGACGGTCAGGCCAGTCGAGAAGGAAATGATTGCCCATTGAGGTGAAAAGCATGTTGCCAGCCTCCGTCCTGCGGCGCATCCTGAAAAGGTCAGGGTTTTGTTTGCGTTGCCATGAACGTTCGGCATTGGCATACACATAATTTATCATTGCCTGAAGCTGTCCTTTGTGTGTAAGCACACGATAATAAGGCGGCGCATCATACAAGTTCCCTTCATGGCCCAGTTTTCGGGCCTCGGCCTTACAGCCCTGCATATAGCCTCGTACTACTTCTTTAATACTGCGGGTCATGGTGCGTCGCACTTGCAAAACGATATGGTGATGGTCGGGCATGACCTTGTCCGCAAGGATTTTTATCTCAGGGCAAAGGTCAAGCATTCGTTGCTGTTGGTTGATGAGAATCCAGCCTATGGCTGTTTTCTCTACCTCGGCATTTGTGCCGTTGTGGGTGAGTTTGCCGAAAATGGGTTCGCGTCCTTTGGCCACCATTGTCACATGCACGATACATGGCTTGCGCCATGCACCAGGCTGCTGCCAAGTGGAAGTTTCGTTGGGTAGGGTGGCGTTGGCATTGGCATTGGTGGTCATGCTTATTTGTGGTTTTGGGGCGGGAATGGAATTCCCGCGAAGGGACGGAACACTCCCGCAAAAGTAAAACTTATTTTGATATGAATACTTCAAAAATCTCATGAAAAAAGCGGATTTGTATTATTTGTGCTGCAATATGGCACAATCTTGCTTTTTCTTTGCAGTACAAAAAAATGGACATTGTCCGTACCATTACAATAGAACAAAAAGAAGTTTGAATGGTCAATACTTGAATAGGATTTGTTATTTTTGCAAAAAAAGAAATATGCTATGGTTGAATTGAGCAAGTTACAGACAGATTATTTGAAAATATTTGAGAGTATTAAACCAATATTGGATGACATGAGAAATCATTGGAAGGATTTATATCCCGAATATTTAGGGCGGTTTGATTTAGGAAGTCCTATTTTCGAACATCCAGATATTCTTTTTGTTGGAATAAATCCAGGTCCAGGTCGATTTCGGCAATGGAATTACAACAAGCCCAAGAAGGCTTATACTATCCCTGTGGATTTTCCTACACCATGGCGTTCGGAATTGCAATGGACAAAAAAGGGGGGTGCAAAAGAAGACCAATGGCATGACGAAACTTCTAAACAAAAAAACTTGTTTCCAAAAACCATGTGCGAGTTGTTAGTCAGAATTTATAGACCTGATTACCCTAATATGACCAGAGAAGAAATGACAAGCATCTTCAATGATCGTATTATGAGCACTAATCTTTTTCCGATGGTGACTACGGATAAAAAGAGATTGGATATGCTTATCAATAGATATAGCTCTCATAATCATAAAGATATTACAATGCTTTGCAAATTAAACATTATGAGATTAATAGATTTAGTGTCGCCAAGTACCGTTGTGCTACTGGGTAAAACAGTGGAACCTAATCTCAAGTCAAATCTATTGCGAAAGGGTATTCATTATACCACTGTTGATAGAACGAGAGGGTGGCATTCAAAGGAAAGAATTGCTGAAAAAGCTAAAGAAATACGAGAATTATTATACAACACAAAAAAAGCAGAATAGTATTGCAGAGAAACAAAATCGTCATGTTCCCTAACCTCATAAACAAATCGTCAAGTTCCATATTAAAGCATTTTTTCCCATAAATCACGATTTCTGTAGGGTTTTAGAAACGAAATGAACTCCTTCGCCGCCATAGATTTTGAGACCGCCAACAACGAACGCACTAGCGTGTGCAGCGTCGGTGTGGTGATTGTTAGGGAAGGGGAGTTTGTGGACTCGTTCTATTCTCTTATCCAACCAGAGCCAAATTATTACCTTTATTGGAACACCATGGTTCATGGCATCACCAAAGAAGATACTGAAAATGCGCCTGTGTTCCCGTATGTCTGGCGGCAGATCGAACCACTCATCGAGGGCTTGCCATTAGTGGCACACAACAGCCCCTTTGATGAAGGCTGCCTGAAGGCTGTGATGCGTTGCTACCAGATGGATTACCCTGATTACAAGTTTTATTGCACTTGCCGCGCCTCACGCAAGCATTTCGGGAAACAATTGCCCAATCATCAGCTTCACACCGTGGCGGCGGCTTGCGGCTTCGATTTGGTCAACCATCACCATGCCTTAGCCGATGCTGAGGCTTGCGCTTGGATTGCTAGGGAGATTTTGTGAATTAATTTCATTTTCCCTCTTGTGCCTTTCCCAAAATTTTCCTATCTTTGAAGGCTGAAATTTGAAGGGAACCCCCTTTTGATTATCAATGATTTATAGGACGATATTCCTTTGTTAAGGGCAGACCCGTGTGTCTGCCCCTACAAATGGAAATTGAAATTTGGATATTATGTTTCTAGTATTCGATACAGAGACCACCGGTCTACCCAAAAATTATAACGCGCCGCTGACCGACTTTGACAATTGGCCACGCATGGTGCAACTTGCCTGGCAAGTCCACGACGACCAAGGCCGATTCGTGGAAAACCACAACTATATCATTATCCCCGAAGGCTTTGAGATTCCCATCGATGCCAAGATGGTGCACCATATCTCCACCAAATATGCCACTGAACATGGCAAGCCGCTCAATGAGGTGCTTGATATCTTCCTGCAGTCGGCCTCGAAGGTGACGCATTTCGTTGGCCATAACATTGACTTTGACCTTCATATCCTTGGCTGCGAGTTTTTGCGCAAGAAAGGGGAGAACCCGTTGCCCAACTGGCAGTGTGTGGACACCTGCACCGAGAAGACAGCCGAGTTCTGCCAGCTGCCCGGTGGCAAAGGCGGCAAATTCAAGTTGCCACGCTTGGAAGAATTTCACCAGATTCTCTTTGGCGAGAAGTTCGGCGATGCCCACAATGCCGCTGCCGATGTGGAAGCCACCGCTCGTGTGTTCCTCGAACTGGTGCGTCGCGGCATATTGGATGCCAATGACTTGGGCGTTGATGCCCAGTTCATCGAGGACTTCAAGGCCGCCAACTCCGATATGATTCAGCCAGCTGGCATCACCTTTGAGCCTATCGTCGACGAGGAGGAAGTAGAGGAGGAGCCTGTAACAGGTGACTATATACCACAACACTTTACCCACCTGCATGTCCACTCGCATTATTCCATGCTCGACGGCATGTCGAAAGTGCCCGACTTGGTGGCAAAGTGCAAGAAAAACGGCATGTATAGCCTAGCCCTCACCGACCATGGCAATATGTTTGGTATCAAGGATCTTGCCGACACGGTGAACAAGGAAAACGGTAAGGTAAAGGATGCCGTCAAGGAGCAACAGGCTATTATCGCAAAGCCTGAATCTACCGATGAGGAAAAGATTGCTGCCCAAGAACAAATCGAAAAGCTGAACCGACAGTTTTTCAAGCCGATTTATGGCATTGAGACCTATTGCGCACCCGTCAGCATCGATAAACGCGACGGCCGTCAGGACCGTGGCTGGCACCTTATATTATTGGCCAAGAACAAGACGGGCTACCATAGCCTCTGCAAGTTGAGCTCTATCGCCTATACGGATGGTTTCTATTACAATCCGCGTATCGACCACAGCCTTTTGGAAAAGTACCACGAAGGTCTGATTTGTACTTCGGCCTGTCTCGGTGGTGAGGTGCCACAGAAGATTATGAACGCTGATTTCAAGGGTGCCGAAGAGTCCATTCAGTGGTTCAAGAACCTTTTTGGTGATGATTATTACCTTGAAATACAACGCCATAAAACAGACAAGCCTGGTGGCGATACAGAGGTTTACGAGCGCCAAAAAGAGGTGAACAAAATCCTCTTGGATTTGGCGAAGAAATACGACATCAAGGTCATTGCCACCAACGACGTGCACTTTGTGGAAGAGGAACATGGCGAGGCGCACGACCGCCTTATCTGTCTCGGTACGGGAAAAGATTTGGACGATCCTTCAAGAATGCACTACACCAAGCAGGAATGGCTCAAGACGCCTGAAGAAATGGGTCGCATCTTCTCTGATGTGCCGTTTGCCTTGGAGAACACACAGGAAATCGTTGATAAAGTCGAGACCTATAGCATTGATTCCGACCCGATTATGCCGAAATTCCCCATCCCTGAGGACTTTGGCACGGAAGAAGAATATCGTCAAAAATTTACCGAGGAAGACCTTTTCAATGAGTTTACCCGCGACGAGCATGGCAACGTCATTATGAGTCAGGAAGATGCCGAGAAGAAGGTCAAGAAGATGGGCGGCTACGACAGGTTGTACCGTATCAAACTTGAAGCCGACTATTTGGCCAAACTGACCTGGGACGGTGCCCATCAGCGTTATGGCGAGAACCTCACTGAAGAGCAGATTGAACGTATCAAGTTTGAGCTTCACGTGATGAAGACCATGGGTTTCCCAGGCTACTTCCTTATCGTGAGTGACTACATCCGTGCAGCACGTGAGGAACTTGGCGTTTCCGTCGGTCCGGGCCGTGGATCGGCGGCTGGTTCCGTGGTGGCGTATTGCTTGAAAATCACCGATTTGGATCCATTGAAATACGACTTGCTGTTTGAGCGTTTCCTTAATCCCGACCGTATCTCCTTGCCCGATATCGACGTGGATTTCGACGACGATGGTCGTGAGCGTGTCCTTAACTGGGTGACTAACAAGTACGGCAAGGAGAAGGTTGCTCATATTATCACATACGGCACCATGGCGGCCAAATCTGCTATTCAAGACGTGGGACGTGTGCAAAAGGTGCCGCTGCCAGAAGTAGCCAAAATCAAGAGCTTCATTCCAGACCGTAACTTTGACGAAGCCGCCGTGAAAGCAGTTGAAGGCGAGGTGCCGAAGAAGATGCCCAAGGTCAACCTGAAGAACTGCTATAAGTATGTGCCCGAGCTGAAGGAGATGCTCAACGGTGCGGACAAGAATGTCTCAACCATGCTGACTTACGCCGAGGAGTTGGAGGACACCAACCGACAAATCGGCATCCACGCCTGTGGCGTCATCATCGGTGCCGACGACCTGACCAATGTCGCGCCTGTGTGTACCGTCAGGGACAAAGACACGAAGGAGGATGTCGTCGTGACCCAATACGACGGCCATGTCATTGAAACCGTGGGCCTTATCAAGATGGACTTCCTCGGTTTGAAGACTTTGACTTTGATAAAGGATGCGCTGCAAAATATCAAGAAGACGCGTGGCATCGACATTGACATTGACCATATCCCGATCGACGACGAGGAAACTTATAAGTTATACTCGGCGGGCAATACCATCGGCACGTTCCAGTTTGAATCGCCTGGAATGCAGAAGTACCTGCGTGAGTTGCAGCCTTCTGTCATCGGCGACATCATTGCTATGAACGCCCTGTATCGTCCGGGCCCGATGGACAACATTCCTGACTTCATCCTTCGTAAACAAGGAAAGCAGGAAATCAAATACGACTTCGATTGCATGGAGAAGTACCTGAAAGACACCTACGGCATCTGCGTGTACCAAGAGCAGGTGATGTTACTCTCGCGCGAGCTGGCCGACTTCACAAGAGGTGAGTCCGATACGTTGCGTAAGGCTATGGGTAAGAAGCAGTTGGCCAAGATGGAGGAGCTGTATGGCAAGTTCATGAAACAAGGTGTGGCCAAGCTGACCAAGACCGAAAACTTGCCTGAGGATGAGGTGAAGAAACGCCTCGAGAAGATTTGGGAAGAGTGGAAGAAGTTTGCTTCGTACGCTTTCAACAAGTCGCATGCGGCCTGCTATTCATGGGTGTCGTACCAGACGGCTTATCTGAAAGCACATTATCCGGCAGAATTCATGGCGGCAGTGCTTAACAATGAATTGGGCGACATCAAGCAGGTGAACTTCATGACAGAGGAATGCAAGCGTATGAAAATCAATGTGCTGGGTCCCGATGTCAACGAGTCGGAATACAAGTTCTCCGTCAACGAGAAAGGTGAAATCCGCTATGGTATGGGCGGCATCAAGAGCGTAGGCGAAGCGGCAGTGGCAGGCATCGTGGCCGAGCGTGAGGCCAATGGCAAGTTCAAAGACTTCGGTGACTTTGTCATGCGCATCGCCGACAAAGGCCTCAATGTCAGGGCTTTGGAAAGCATGGGTATGGCGGGTTGTTTCGACAGCTTCAAGGGCTTCCATCGTGCTATGTTGTTTTTTGTAGCCCCTAACGACTCGGTGCCGTTCTCTGAACGCGTCATGCGCATGGTGGCTTCCTACAACGAGAAGAAGAACTCGTCGCAGATGGACCTCTTCGGCTTCGGCGGTGACGAGGCGGCGGAAGAGACCTTCAACATCCCGCTGCCTAATTGTGAGCCGTGGTCGAAGATGAAGGAATTGGAGATGGAGAAAGAAGCCTTGGGTTTCTATATTTCGTCGCACCCGATGGAGGTCTACCATTTGCCTTTGAAGTATTTCGCCAACTGCAACGTGGAAAGCCTGAAGAGCGCCATGAACGACGTGGAGAAGAACTTGAGGCGTGCCGTGCGCCTTGGCGGACAAATCACTCGTGCAGAGGAATTTACAGCCAAGAATGGCAACCCTTATGGACGCTTCACTATTGAAGATCAAAGTGGGGCTTTGCAGTTTGCCTTGTTTAAGGAGAACTACTTGAATTGCCGCAACCTGTTGACGGTCGGTTCCTTTGTCATGCTTTACGGCACATTGGACAAACCGTTCCCAAGGGCAGGGCAGGACCCGAGCGTGATACTTCAAACCCTTGAAGTGCGGTTCAGTGAGGCGAGATTGCTGGATTCGCTTTTGGAGACTACGACGAAAACCATCTACATCAAATTGAATGTGGCGGAGATGAACAAGGAAGGCATGGATGAGTTTGTCAAGGTGATGAAGGAAAATCCTGGAAAACAGAACTATAAGATCCATCTCTTCGACCCGATTGGCAAGAAATCATGCAATATGACACCCATAAAAGGTGCCGTCAATGCGCAGGAGGTGTTGCCTTTGCTCGAGAAAATGCCTTTCGTGGAATTTGACTTGAGGTGATGAAAAATGTTGCGAATTGAGAAAAATTTGCTATCTTTGCCAACTCAAAGAAAAATTGACAACAAAATACTCATTAAACGTAATTAGACTATGGCAGTAATTCAAATGACTGACGACCGTTTTGAAGAAGTCGTCCTGAAATCGGAACTCCCTGTGATGGTGGACTTTGGCGCCACGTGGTGCGGCCCTTGCAAGAAGGTGGAACCCATCATCGAAGAACTCTCTGAAGAATATGAAGGCAAGATGATTGCCGTGAAATGCGACGTCGAGGAATGCCCCGGCACCGCTGCCAAGTTCGGCATCATGAATATCCCTACCGTCATCTACTTCAAGAATGGCCAGCCCGTCGACAAGAACGTTGGCGCCGCCCCGAAGAAGATGTTTGTGGAGAAGTTAGAGAAGTTGTTCTGAAAATGCTGAATGTTGAATGTGGAATGCTGAATTATTGCATTCCTCATTCCGCATTGACTTCGTCGAATCTTTGATTTCCTAATTCCGCATTCCATTTGGACTTTTCGATAGATAGGAACCGGCTTACACAGTTCGGCAGCCTAGAGTTTTTGGCACGACAAATCGTGGAGGGATTCATCACGGGTTTACACAAGAGTCCCTTCCACGGTTTTTCTGTTGAATTTGCCGAACATCGCCTCTACAACACAGGCGAGCCTATCCGTCATATCGACTGGAAACTGTATGGCCGCACGGAGAAGCTCTTTGTGAAACGTTACGAAGAGGAGACTAACCTGCGCTGCCAACTGGTCATCGACCAAAGCTCAAGCATGTGCTTCCCCGTGAGGCAAAAGATTGACTTTGAGCACCCCAACAAACTCTTTTTCTCGGTCTATGCCGCCGCCTCGCTGATGGAGCTGATGCGCCGCCAGCGCGATGCCGTGGGTTTGGACTTGTTTGACGAAAGCATCACATTCCACGAACAAGCCAAATCGTCAGTGGTGCACAACAAACTCATCTATAGTGAGTTGGAGAAACTCATTGACACCTACGACAAGGACAAACGCAAGACCACTTCCACGCCTCAATGCCTGCACCAGATCGCTGAGATGACACATCGTCGCAGCCTTGTGGTGATTTTCACAGACATGCTTGACGGTCTTAATGATTACCAGTCGATGTTCGAGGCCTTGGAACACCTGAAATACAACAAACACGAAGTCATTTTGTTCCACGTCTACGACGGCAACCTAGAGCAGAATCTCGATTTCGAAAACCGTCCGTACCGTTTTGTCGATTTGGAGACGGGCGACACTTTGAAACTCAATCCCGTTGAGGTCCAGGAGGCTTACAAGAAAATCATGACCGAGCGCAAGGAAGCCCTGTTGCGCCATTGCTATCAATACCAAATCGACTATGTGGAGGCCGATATCAACAAAGACTATAATCAGGTGCTGACAAGCTACCTGATTAAACGGTCAAAGTTACATTGACCGTTGGTTCTAAAAAAGACATTGATGAGGATGGATCAATGCTTTTTCTCTATCTCGTCTTCCTTGTCTTCAATGTAATCCACGAAACGCTTGCGAAGGCTCTTCGGAATGGATTCATCATTCTTCACCTTCTTTTCAATGGTATAAAGACGATCCTCAACTTGTTTAGCTTTTTTCTTATCGCCTTTTTTCAGACATTTTTCGTATTGCGACAACAGTCCATAAACGCCATTGTTTTTGAGTAAGTCGTTTAAGGTCAATGGTTTGCTTTGCTCCTCAACAGTGGTTGTTTCTGTAGTTGTTTCTGTGGTTGCTTCTGTCGGCGTTACATTAGACGAGTTTGAAACATTGATTGTCAAACCAATTTTCTTCACATTATTGATCAATTCTGCGGCTTCTTTGTAGGTGAAATCTCGTTTCATACCTTCTCCAGCCGAGAAAACGATAGTTTTTTCACTTTCGTCTATAGCATTGAACACAGGAATGATAGCCTCTAGGTCCTCTGCTGAAAGCGAGAAACCGTCGCGGACTTTGATGCCATGTTCGTCAAGGAGATTGATTTCGGCGGACATCTGGTCAATAATCAAATCGCTTGTTTTTTGAATTGGTGCTGTGGCGCGAATCATCCATTTTGAACTTTCATTCGGGTTAGGAGTCATGAGCAGCCTGGTTTCGCCACCCAACTTGAAGGATTGGAAAGCATTTCCATTCAAGTCGACATCGTTTTTTGCAATGCTTATTTCTACGGGTTTTGTGTCACCGCCACAACTGAATAAGGCAACGGCCACAAGAATAAGAAGTAAGGTCTTTTTCATATTGAAATCGGTTTAATTTAATTTGCAAAAATAAACAATTATGT
>LXOW01373091.1_pt1 | contig 13472 bp, 16 predicted proteins | sample 1368591 | NCBI WGS metagenome assembly LXOW01 (sample SAMN04884650, study PRJNA319009) | bovine gut metagenome | isolation source: Cow rumen | host: Bos taurus | place: Italy: Legnaro (PD) | collected 2014-07-09
ACCCATGAACCTCGTCATTACCAATGACGCGCTCTACCAACTGAGCTACACCAGCGCTGCAAGCGATATTATAGCGACACGATGCAAAAAATGCAAGCTTTTTTTTCAAGAAAACGAAGTTTTTCAGAAAAAGGGAGGGCGGAGCTTCCTCTGCCCTCCCCTGAAGCTCAATACTCTGTTGCCGCGCCGATGGCCGTGATAAAGCCCGCGTTCTCCGGGATGATGAACTTCACCCGGTGGAGCTTGGCCACCGTATCGAGGATGGCCGGCACGCCGGGGTACTGGGCGATGGTGCCCGTCATGACGATCTTCCGGGTCAGCAATCCCTTGGTGGCGAAGGCGGCCATGACGCCCAGGCTCTGGAACACCAGGTTGTAGATGCCCAACGCGATATCCTCCTTGGACGCCTCCGGGCTGAGCTTGGCGAGGTTCGCCACGGTGGTGTCCGGCTGGAGGTTGGAAATGTTCCCCTGGCTCACGTCCTTCAGCACCAGGTCCACCCGGGAAAGGTCGCCCTTGCTGGCCAGGTCGTAGAACTCCTGCATGTTCTCCGTGCCGCACAGGGCCCGGCACATGCCCTTGAGCATGCCGCCGCCCATGCCCGTGCCGCCCAGGTGTGCCGTGTGGACCGGGGACACCCGCACGAAGGCGGTACCGGTGCCCACGCTGACCAGCAGGCAGTTCCACACGCCCACGCTCTGCTTGGCGCCGCGGGAGAGGGCGTCGAACTCCTCCACCTTCACGGTGGGCACGTTCAGCACGTTCCCTTCGATGTAGGAAGCGCCCACGCCGGTGAGGGCGATCCGATCCAGCTTCCCGGGGTTCATCCGGCGGATGGCGTCCTCCAAAGGCTCGTCCTTCTCGACGAGCAGGGTCTTCAGACACTTGCGGCCTTTCATCAGCGCCAGCTTGGTGGTGGAGGCCCCCAGGTCCACGCCCAGCACCGCGTCACGGGGCTGCAGGGCGAAGTAGACGGAGGGCACGATGACCACCGCCGCCAGGATCTCCACGATGCCGTTGAGGGCGGCGATGCTGGCCACGATGCTCTGGAGGATGGTGTACACGCCCGCGGTCTCATAGCCCTGGACGCCATGGATCCGGCAGTAGAGGGTCATGGCGGTGAGCACCAGCACCGTGTTGGTCAGCGACCCGGCCACCGCCGTCACCATGATGGCGGGGGTCCGGGCCATGCGGGTCTTCTTCAGCGCGGCGAACAGGGCGCCGGACACAGCGCCCACGCAGGCCCGGGGCAGGAAGGCCACGAAGACGTTGGCAAAGCCGAAGGGCTTATAGATGGGGAAGGCGATGAGACACCGCAAAATGCAGGTGAGGCCCCACACGCCGCCCACGATGGCGCCGTATTTCCAGCCCAGCAGCACGCCGGCCAGGATGGTGACGATGTGCAGCGTGGTGATCTCCAGCACGCCGCCGATGCTGATATAGCCGGTGTAGGGGACCACGGTCATGACCACCACCAGGGCGCAGAGGATGGACGCCAGGATCATGTTTCGCAAAGAGGAACGGGTACGCATAGAGTAGCCCTCCTTGTGTAAAAAATACAGTTCATTATATCAGATCGGCGGAATAATGCAAGCCTTCGCTTTTTGCATAGAACGGCCCATGCCGTGGCAGAATAGGCAAAAAGCACGGTCCACGGAGGTCCTTTTCATGCAGCTTTCCCAAAAGCAGACTATACTGATCGCGGTGCTGAGCGGCGTCGCCCTGATCCTCGCCATGACGGCGGCGCTGCTGTTCTCCACGGTGAACGACGAGGCGCCCGTCGAGCCCACGGCCTCCCCGGCTGCGACGGCCACGGCCGCGCCTGCCCCCACGCCCACGGCGACGCCGGAGCCCACGATCTTCCGCCTGCCCCTGGTGCCTGAGTGGGATACGCCCCGGCCTTCGGCGGAGCCGGTGACGGCGGGGATCTTCGCGCCCCAGGGGACGTAAAGGCGGATATGGTCAGCACCATGGCGGTCGGCCCGACAGCGGGTCGGCCGCTGAAAAATATTTTGGGGAAAGCAGTTGACAGAAGCCCTCAACTCATATATAATAACTCCCGCATGAAAAATCGTGTGGGGGAGCATAGCTCAGCTGGGAGAGCACTTGCCTTACAAGCAAGGGGTCACAGGTTCGAGCCCTGTTGTTCCCACCAGATATTCGGCCCGGTAGTACAGTTGGTTAGTACGCCAGCCTGTCACGCTGGAGGTCAGGGGTTCGAGCCCCCTCCGGGTCGCCAATGTGCCTCGGTAGCTCAGTTGGTAGAGCAAGGGACTGAAAATCCCTGTGTCGGTGGTTCAAGTCCACTCTGAGGCACCATTTTTTATGCGGGAATAGCTCATTTGGTAGAGCGCAGCCTTGCCAAGGCTGAGGTGGCGGGTTCGAGCCCCGTTTCCCGCTCCATCGGCGCCATAGCCAAGCGGTAAGGCACGGGTCTGCAAAACCCTCATCCCCGGTTCGATTCCGGGTGGCGCCTCCAGAACAAAGCCCGAAAAACGTAGAGTTTCAGGGCTTTTTTCTTTGCCCTTTTTTCTCAAAACAGCTTCTTGGGAGCAAAACGGGAGCAGCTCGGAAAAAGCTGCCTCGCATTTTTCCTCACTGCTCCCGATCTGCTCCCAAACTGCTCCCAGAGACCGCTGTCGTTCAACCCGTTTGCCCAAACAGGTTTCGCATCAACGTGTCGCTTGCCCGTTTCTTGCTCTTCTCCAGCACATGCGCATACTGTCGCAGCATGAAGCCGGGATCGGAGTGACCGACGAACTCCTGCACGGTTTTCAGGTTCTCGCCCGCATCGAGCATATAGGTCACAACGGTATGCCGTAGGTCGCGCAGCCGCATTCCCGCCAGTTCCGTCTTGACCACCGCCTGATGAAAGTGATGCGAACACAGATTCGGCGTCAGCATTTGCCCTGCAGCGTTGATTCAGAGATAGGGGATGTCTACGCCGAGATTTTTACAGATCTGGGCATTCCGCTCCTTCAGCTTCAACAGTTCCGCTTTCAAAAGCTCCGGCAGCGGCAGGATGCGCTTGCTTTTCTTTGTTTTCAACTCGCTGATCTCATTGCACTTTTTCAGGGAATTGTAGATATACGCCCTGCGAATGTGGACAGTGTCCTGCCTGAAATCGATGTCCTGCCATTGGAGGCCCAACGCTCCGCCTCGGCGACATCCCAGGATGGCGCAGATCAGGATGGGATAGTAGGTGTCGTGCTCTGAAAGCGTTTTCAACAGCGATCCGAGCTGTTCCGGAGTAGGGATGACGTAGTCGATGCTTTCCTTCTTGGGAAGCTGTACATATTAAAAAAGGGATTATCACAGACTTCATCGCTGTTTTTCGTGCGTTGGATCTGACAACTGTCAACAAGGGGCCGCAGGTTCGAGTCATATTCAGTGTGATGAAATAGGCGTCGATGGCCGTCAGCGATCCACATTCCTCCGTTCCAAAAACTCGTTCAGCTCGCTGTTGAGGATATCGGTGACGAACATGTGGCCGGGGGAGTGGGTGATGACCAGGGGCGGCCGGGCGTTCTCGATGGCGGCCTGGGGCGTGACGCCGCAGGGCCAGAACACCGGCACCTCCCCGGGATAGATGTCCACCGGCTCGCCGTAATCGGGGCGCATGAGGTCCCGGACGCCGATCTTCTCCGGGTCGCCGATGTGGAGCGGCGCGCCGTGAACGTTGGGCATGGCGGCGGTGATGGCGTAGGCTTTCTCAGCGTCCGCCGGGGTCATGGGCCGCATGGAGCACACCGTGGGACCGGAGAAGGGGCCGGCGGGCCGGGTCATGACGCTGGTCTTGTACATGGGCACGTTCCGTCCCATGGCGATGTGGCGGATCTCGATGCCCGCCCGCATCAGCGCCTCCTCGAAGGAGAAGCTGCAGCCGATGAGAAAGCCAACCATGCCCGCCTGCCAGAAGGGGGTGGCGTCGGCGCAGCGCTCAGCCAGCTGACCATTTTTATAAATGAAATATTCGGGGATGTCGGTGAGGATGTTCCCGTCGGCGGCCATGTCCCGGGTGCGGGGGTCGCCGTCCAGCACCTCCAGCAGGGGGCAGGGGCCGGGGTTCAGCCGGGCGTACTCCCGAAAGTCCCCGGCGTACTCCCGGGGCAGGATCACCAGGTTGGCCTGGGCGTATCCGGCGCACATGCCGGCGGTGGGGATGCGCTTCACCTTTCCCGCCCGGACGAGGCGGCGCAGGTCCGCCGGGGCCATATGCACGTAGGGAGAGATGTCAAAGCTGGGCATAGCCGCCTCCTTTATCGCAACGATGCTTGTAAACCGTCCAGCGCCTGCCGCTGCCGCCGATAGACTGCCTGGGCTGCCGCCACGGACACGGGCCGGAACCGGACCCGGTCCCCGGCCTTCAGCTGAGCGAGCAGGGGCAGGTCCGCCGTGATGACGCAGCCGATCTTAGGGTAGCCGCCGGTGGTCTGCCGGTCCGCCATCATGACGATGGGCTGGCCGTCGGGGATCTGGATGGCCCCGAAGGAGACGCCGTCGGAGACGATGTTCCCGTCGCTCCCCGCTGCCCGCTCCACCGCAGGGCCGCTGAGCCGGTAGCCCATGCGATCGCTTCGGTCGCTGACGGTGTATTCGCTGCGGGTGAACGTCCGCCGTCCCGCGGGACTGAACAGGTCGTCCTGAGGCCCCCAGGTGAAGCGGACCGTGACCCGGTCCCCATAGGCGGGCAGGATCTCCTTCGGCGCGACTCTGTTTTCAAGATCAGGGAGCCAGCTGCAGGGGGGCCTGAGACCGAGGCGATCCCCCTCCCGAAAGGGCCGGCCGTTGAGGCCGCCCACCCCCGCCTTGAGGCAGGTGGACCGGCTGCCCATGACCTCCTCGATCTCCAGCCCTCCCGCAAAGGCGATATAGGCCCTGGCGCCGGTCCTGGCCAGGGGCAGGGCCAGCACGTCCCCGGCCTTGCCGAAGTACGCCCGGTCCATCTCGATGGGCTCCCCGTTCAGGGTAGGGCCGAAGTCGCCGCCGGTGATGGCGAATATTGCCATCTCTTCAAATTCGATGGTTGGCCCCAATATGGTGGCTTCCATAACGGCTTCGTTCCGGGAGTTCCCCACCAGGATGTTCCCCAACTCCAGGGCGAAGGGGTCCATGGCCCCGCACACCGGCATGCCGTACCGTTGGTATCCGAAGCGGCCCAGGTCCTGGACCGTGGTCAGCAGGCCCTTCTTCCGAAAGACGATCACGGTCGCTCACCCCCTTCAGATTCCTCGGGATAGTTCTCCCGGCGCAGGCGGTCGTATTCGGCCCGATCGATGGGATAGAACTTCAGCCGCATGCCCGCGTCCAGCAGAATGGGCTGGGCCCGATGGGGGTCGTAGAGCTTCAGAGGCGTCCGGCCGATGAGCTGCCAGCCGCCGGGGGAGGGCAGGGGGTAGACGCCGGTCTGGGCCCCCGCGATGCCCACGGACCCGGCGGGGATGCTGACCCGGGGCGTGGAAAGCCGGGGCGTGGCGAGCCGCGCGTCCAGGCCCCCCAGATAGCAGAAGCCGGGCAGGAAGCCCAGCATATAAATAAGATAGTTGGGGGCGGTGTGCAGTTCGACCACCTCCGCCTCGCTGAGACCGTGGAGCCTGGCCACGTTTCCAAGGTCCGGCCCGAATTCCCCGCCGTACAGCACGGGCACCCGCATCTCTCCGGCGGGGGGCAGCTCCGCCGCCTGGAGGCCGTTCAGGATCTGCGTCAGCCGCTCGTACAGCCGGGCGTAGCCCATGACCTCCGGCCGGTAGTGGACGGTGACGGAGCGATAGGTGGGCACCAGCTCCACCACCCCCGGGATGCGGGCCGCCTCCACCGCCAGGGCGAAGGACCGGACCTGGCCGTTGATGGCTTCCGATATGGCGCTGCCGAACTCCACGCACAAGGAGCAGTCGGAGGAGGTGAGGATCCTGGCCATGGCTTTCCTTTCTATTTCACAAAGGCATGAAGGGGGGACAAAGTAACGCCCTCCTCAGCGAGCCGTTCCCGGATGCGGCGGGTGAAGGCGAGGGCCTTGGGCCCATCGCCGTGAACGCAGATGGAGTCCGCCTTCACGGGCACGTCCTTCCCGGTGATAGCGGCGACCTTCCCCTCCTTCACCATGCGGACCACCCGCTGGATGGCGACCTCCTCGTCCTCGATCATGGCTCCTGGCTTCTTCCGGCTCACCAACGAGCCGTCCTCCTCGTAGGCCCGGTCGGCGAAGACCTCGCAGGCGGCCTTAAGTCCCATTTCCTGGGCGGCTTCGATCAATTTGGAGCCCGACAGGCCCAACAGGATGATGTTTGGATCGAAATCCTTCACCGCCCGGCAGATGGCTTGGGCCAGAACGATGTCCTTCCCGGCGGCGTTGTACATGGCGCCGTGGGCCTTCAGATGCTGGACCTCTGACCCGTGGCGTTTCACGAAGGCGGCGAAGGCTCCCAGCTGATAGAGGGTGTAGGCGTACTCCTCGTCGGGGCTCAGCTTCATGTCCCGCCGGCCGAAGCCCAGAAGGTCCGGATAGCCGGGGTGGGCCCCCACGGCCACGCCCTTCGCTTTCGCCAGGGCCAGGGTCCTGTCCAGCACCACCGGGTCCCCGGCGTGCCAGCCGCAGGCCACGTTGGCGGAGGTCACCTCGCCCAACACGTCCTCGTCGCAGCCGATCCGATACGCGCCGAAGCTCTCCCCCAGATCGGAATTCAGGTCCACCTTGAACATACCCGCGCCTCCTGCTGTTGATACTGTTAGTATACCTGTTTTGCCCGCCGCTTTCAAGACGGGGCGCTTTTCAAAGTTTCGTCCCCTTCGTTGACGCGGCGGCGGATATGCGGTACAATGTCAACATGGAAGATATGGTCTATGACGTGATCGCCACCGAGGTGGCCGCGCCGGAAAAGAAGTATATCCGCAGCGAGGGAGGCCTCTACGCCCTGCTGGTGGTGGGGGCGCTGCTGGTCATCGGCCTCGGCAACCGGCTCATGTCGGTGCTGGACCTGCCGCCGGTGTTGGTCCAGGCGGTCCTCTATGCCCTCCTCATCGGCCTCGGCTACTGGGTGATGCGGTATCGGCTCACCAGCCACCGGTACACCCTGACGGACAAGGCCTTCTTCGTGACCCGGCTCATGGGCAAGTCTGAGAAGCTCATGGTGGAGATACCCCTGGACGCCATCGAATACGCCGGCCCCTACGACGGGGCCAAGCTGAGATCGCTGGGCTGTCGTATGGGGCCTAACGTGCGGGTGGGCAGGATCGAGGACACCACCATGCTCCTCTATCGGGAGGACGGCGTCCTGCGGTGTCTGTGCCTCAGCGCCGGAGAAAAACTGAAAGGAAAGCTGACGGAACCATGGAAGAATTGAAACCGATGACGGCGGCCCAGTTTTTTAACGTGGATACCTGCCTGGTGCTGCCGGAGCGGAGCCTGGGGTGCCTGCCTGCGGCAGACGTGGCGGATGGCCGGGGCCAGATGCTGGCGAAAGCGGGGGAGAGGATCACGGCGGCCCAGCACAAGGCCATCGCGGCTGCGGCGGAGGCAGGGGACCTGCCCTGCCTCGAAAAGGGCTATATCCGGGTGGTGCTGGAGTTCGGGGAATGCAGCTGCTGCAATGGTTGAGCTGCCTTAAGGAGGGGAACACCCCCCAGGCGGTGTTTCTGGTGGGCCCTGCCGGCAGCGGGAAAAAGGAATACGCCCGTCAGGCGGCGGCCCTGTACCTGCTGGGCCGGGAGGACACGGAGAAGCTTTCCGAGTGCCCCTACTTTCAGGAGCTGCCGGATTATAGGATCGAGACGGTCCAGAACTGCTGCGGGGAGCTCAATCGCCAGGTCTTCGCCCGGGGGCGGCGGTGCCTGCTGATCTCCGACGCCCACAAGCTGGCGGTCAGGACCCAGAACACCCTGCTGAAGACCCTGGAGGAGCCGCCGGAGGACGCCCTCATCATCCTGACGGGGAACGAGCAGGCGGTGCTGCCCACCATCCGGTCCCGGTGCATGCTGGTGCGGGTGGGGGCGGAGGATCAGGGGAAGATCGTCGCCCGCCTCGTGGAACGGGGCGCAGCGCCCGACCGGGCCAGGCTGGCGGCGGCCCTCTCCGACGGGGTGCCGTCCCTGGCGGAGCGGTACGCGGGGGAGGAGTATATGGCCTTCCGGGCCCAGGCACTGCCCCTGGTGGAGGAAGCCCTCTTCGGCGTGACCCCCTTTGCCCAGACCGCGGCCCTGCTGACGCGGCGGGAGGANNGGAGGAGCCCGCCGATGAGCTTTCCGCTTCCTCGGACCCGGAAGAGCAGGGATCGCGGGGGAAACGGAAGAAGAAGGTAGGGAAGGACGCCCTTTGCGACTTCATGGACGTGCTCCTGTCCCTGCTGAGGGACGCTCTCCTGATACAGCTGGGCGGGGGCTCGTGCCGGAACCTGGACGCCAAAGCCCTCCAAAACCGTATCGCCGGGCACTTTACAACGGCGACAATTCAATGTATGATAGCAGAAACACTGCGCGAGCGCCGGGTGCTGACGGAGTTCGGTGGCACCCCCAGCCTGGTGCTGGACGCTTTGCTGGTGTCTCTGAGAAAGCGGGAAATGGAATAATATCATGGTAAAGGTCATCGGAGTCAAATTCAAAAACAGCGGCCGGGTCTATTACTTCGATCCGGGCGATCTCGATATCCAGGCAGGTCAGGGGGTCGTGGTGGAAACGGCCCGGGGCGTGGAGTATGCGGACGTGACCATGGGCGTCACGGAGGTGGAGGACGACAAGGTGGTCTCCCCCCTGAAGCCCGTCCAGCGCATCGCCACGGAGGAAGACCTGAAGATGCGCCAGTATTACTGGGAAAAGGAGAAGGAAGCCTTCCCCATCTGCGAGCAGAAGATCGCGGAACACAACCTCGATATGAAGCTGGTGAACGTGGAGTACAACCTCACCGGCAGCAAGGTGGTGTTCTATTTCACGGCGGACGACCGGGTGGATTTCCGGGACCTCGTGAAGGATCTCGCCTACGTGTTCAAGACCCGGATCGAGCTGAGGCAGATCGGCGTCCGGGACGAGGCGAAGATGCTGGGCGGCCTGGGCCCCTGCGGGCGGCCCGTGTGCTGCAAGCAGTTTTTGGACGATTTCCGCCCCGTGACCATCAAGATGGCCAAGGAGCAGAACCTGGCTCTCAGCCCCACCAAGATCTCGGGCCTCTGCGGCCGCCTCATGTGCTGCCTCCAGTACGAGGAGAGCTGCTATGAGCAGATGCACAAGCTCATGCCCCGGACGGGGAAGGAGATCGAGACCCCCGACGGCGTGGGCATCGTGGTGGAGAACAACGTCATCACCGAGAAGACCCGTGTGAAGCTGACGAGTGAGGACGGGACCATCGACATCAAGGAGTATCCCTACGTGGATCTGGGCCCCGGCGCCAAGGAGCGGGCAGAGCAGCGGGCGGTCCAGGCCGCCGCGGAGGCGACGGAAACGGCGGAGGGCTTCGCCCCCATCCAGTCCGCCAGCCTGCCGCGCCAGAATCGGGACAGGAACCGGCAGCCCCGGCGCACGGAGCAAGTCGCCCAGCCCAAGGGGGAACAATCCAAAGGGGACCAGAAGCCCCAGCCCAAGGGCGACAAATCTCAGCCCAGGGGCGACAAGCCCCAGCAGAAGGGGGACAAGTCCCAGCCCAAGGGGGATCAGAAGCCCCAGCCCAAGGGCGACAAGCCCCAACAGAAGGGAGATCAGAAACCCCAGCAAAAGGGCGACAGGAACCAGAACCGGAACAACAATACTAAGGACAACCGGGACAGGCAGCCCAAGGCGGAGGTCCCCGCTCCTAAGACGGAAGCCGCTGCTCTCAAGGCAGAGGCAGGGGAGACGAAGGCTCCCGCTGCCGCCCCTGAGACCGGGACAGCCCCGGCGTCCTTCAACCGCAAGCGTCGGCCCCGCCGCCGCTCCTTCGGGCCCAAGACCCCCACCGGACAGAAATAAGAGGTCCCCATGTGGTTCGTACTCTCCCTGATCGCGCTCCTGTGCTGGAGCGGGTCGGACATGTTCTCCAAGGTGGGCTCCAAGCCCTCCGACAAGCTGAGCCACTGGAAGATGGTCATGGCGGTGGGCCTTATTATGGGCCTCCACGCCGCCTATGAGGTGTTCGTGGGCGGGGTGGAGATCACCTTGGCGGTGATCGTCGCCTATCTCCCTGCCAGCTTCCTCTATATCCTCTCCATGACGCTGGGCTACGTGGGCCTTCGCTACATCGAACTCTCCGTTTCCAGCCCCATCTGCAACTCCTCCGGCGGCATCGCGGCGGTCCTCTGCTTCCTGTTCCTCCAGGAGATGCCGAACCTCATCCAGTGGATCGGCGTCGTCGCAGTGACCGTGGGCGTGGTGCTGCTGGGCGTCGCTGAGCTCACCGAGAGCGACTATGCCCATGAGATGCGCCAGCGGAACAGTAAGGTGAAGTACGAGAAGAGCTTTATCGCCCTGCTCTTTCCTATTCTATATTGTGTCATCGACGCCCTGGGCACCTTCTTCGACTCCGTGATCCTCCGTGAGGAGGCCACGGGCACGTTCCTGGACAGCCTCTTTCCCACCATGCTGGAGGAGGGGCCGGCCAACGTGGCCTATGAGCTAACGTTCCTGGCGGTGGGCATCGCGGCCGCCGTCTATGTGCTGGGCGTCAAACGGGAGAAGCTGACCGTGAAGGCCGAGGGGCCCAAGCTCCTGGGCGGCGTCTTCGAGACGGCGGGTCAGCTCGCCTACATCTACGCCCTGGGCGACACGGCCCACGCGGGCTTCGCCGCCGCCATCATCGCCTCCTACTGCGCCTTGTCCGTCCTCTGGAGCCGCATCTTCCTGAAGGAGAAGCTGTCCTGGAAGCACTACGGCGCCATCGCCCTCACCGTGGCGGGCATCGTGGTCCTGGGCGTCTTCGACGCATAGCGCCCTGCCATGAAGACCGTACTTATCATCGGAGCCGGACCAGCCGGCCTGACCGCCGCCTACGAGCTGCTGTCCCAGTCGAAGGAATATGCGGTGACCGTCTTTGAGGAGACCGATGTCCTGGGCGGCATCTCCCGGACGGTGTGCCACAACGGGAACCGCATGGACATGGGTGGCCACCGCTTCTTCTCCAAAGCCCCTGAGATCAACGCCTGGTGGGAGAGGATGATGCCCCTGCAGGGCGCTCCCGCCAAGGACGATATCCTCCTCGATCGGCCGGTCCCTCTGAATCCGGGCGGCCCCGACCCCAATGGGGAGGACGTGGTGATGCTCTCCCGGCAGCGGGTGTCCCGCATCTATTTCGACGGGAAATTCTACGACTATCCCATCTCCCTCAAGCCCGCCACCTTCCGGAACATGGGCTTTATAAGCACGGTGAAGTGCGGATTCAGCTACCTCGCCTCCGCCATCCATAAGCTGCCGGAGGACAACCTGGAGAACTTCTATATCAACGCCTTCGGCCGGCAGCTGTACGCCATGTTCTTCGAATACTACACAGAGAACCTCTGGGGCCGCCATCCCAGCGAGATCGACGCCTCCTGGGGGGCTCAGCGGACCAAAGGCCTGTCCATCAGTGGCATCATCAAGGATGTGCTGGGCAAGGCGTTTCACGTGAGGGATCGGCAGATCAACACCTCCCTCATCGAGCGATTCAAGTACCCGAAGCTGGGCCCCGGCCAGCTGTGGGAGGTCACGGCGGCCAAGGTGGAGGCCATGGGCGGCATCATACTGAAGGGCGCCCGGGTGGTCTCACTATGCAAGGAGGGGGACAGGATCGCCAGCCTGACCTATGAGCAGGACGGAGCGCGGCACACCGTGGCCGGCGACTATTTCATCTCCTCCATGCCGCTGAAGGATCTGGTGGGCGGTATGAACGACGTCACCCCGGAGCCCGCCCGGATCGCGGCGGGGCTGCCCTATCGGGATTACATGACGCTGGGGGTCCTGGTCAAAAAGCTGAAGCTGGTAAATCTGACCAAAATGAAAACCGTGGGCGGCATCGTCCCTGACTGCTGGGTCTACGTGCAGGACAGGAGCGTCAAAATGGGCCGGTTCCAGATCTACAACAACTGGTCCCCCTATCTGGTGAAGGATCTCGAGAACACGGTCTGGGTGGGCCTCGAATATTTCTGCAACGAGGGCGACGCTTTCTGGGACCAGACCGAGGCGGAGTTCGCCAAACTGGGCGTGGAAGAGATGCTGCGGATCGGGCTCATCAGCGCCCCCGGCGACGTCCTCGACACCCACATGGAGCGGGTGAAGAAGGCGTATCCCGCCTATTTCGACACCTATCCCGAGATCGATACCCTGATCGCCTATCTGGACGGCATCCATAACCTGTTCTGTGTGGGACGCAACGGTCAGCACCGGTACAACAACCTGGATCATTCCATGATGACCTCCCTGGAAGCTGTGAAGTGCATCCTCACCGGCAGCACGGACAAGTCCGCCATCTGGAGCGTGAACACCGAGAAGGAGTATCATGAGGAGGAGAAGGACCGGGCATAGGTATTTCGCCCGGAGGGATATAAAAAAGGCTGTCGTCGTGACAGCCTTTTCGCTTACTCTTTCGCGCTGCGCCTGAGCAGTTCTCCCAAACTCTCACAGAGGGTCCGGATCAGGGCCTCCGTGCCCCCCGGAAGGGGCGCCTTCCGGGGCCGCCCCGGACCGGAGAGGGCGGGGGCGTAGGGGTCGAAGACGGGCTCGCCCCGCTCCTGCAGCTCCCGCCGGGCCTGGTCCACCAGGGCGGGCCGGCTCTTGAGCAGGGCCCGGTACTTGTTTTGGTAACGCAGCATCCGCCGGGTGTCCCCCTCCGCGATGCGGAGCGTGCAGGCGCGGACGGACTCCCCGGCGGACCTTGCCAGCAGTACCGTCTTCAACAGGGACAAACTCTCCTCCTCGGAGAAGGGGAGGAAGGCGGGGGAGGTCCCGCCGGTCCTGCCGCTGGCGTAATAGTGGTTCCGGACGCTGTTGGGGCGGCGGCCCGTTTCCTGGGCGGCCTCGGTGAAGGCGGTCTTCAGCGGCTCCCCGGCGGCCCGGCAGCGGTCCACGGCCCGCTGGAGCATCTCCTCCTCCCGGCTGTTCCAGCCGGCGCGGGGGCGGGGGACGATGGCTTGTTCCATAGGTGTATCGCTTCCTTTCATATGGTTTTATACGGTCAGTGTGGACGGGGAAACATGTTTCCTATACCACTCTATGCATGGCTAAAAAAATATTGCCCGTTTGTTACAAATATTTCTTGACAGCTTGTAGACACAGTGATATTATTCTAAGTCGCATTATGATAGCTAAACTGTCGTCGTATGCGCCTTATTTCGGCTGCGCCGAGATTCAAGGAAGCTGGACAGAGGCAAGATGCAAACAAAAGTCGGTGCAACGGCATCAGAAGGAGTGAACGAGATGATGCATGACGTCAAGATGGGACGGCGGGTCCGCAAGAGCTTTTCCAAGGTCAACGAAGTGCTCAGCATGCCCGATCTCATTGAGGTGCAGAAGAATTCCTACTACCGCTTTTTGAAAGAGGACCT
>LXOW01453002.1_pt1 | contig 13470 bp, 17 predicted proteins | sample 1368591 | NCBI WGS metagenome assembly LXOW01 (sample SAMN04884650, study PRJNA319009) | bovine gut metagenome | isolation source: Cow rumen | host: Bos taurus | place: Italy: Legnaro (PD) | collected 2014-07-09
TGAGCATCTTACTCAAAATTCGGCTTTACGTACTTCTGCGCGACGGTGTAGGCGAAGAGGGAGCGGTACTTCGATTGTGCCGCAAAACCTGCTTCGAGGGTGGCGCGTTCGGTGGGATCCGCGAGAGCGGTTTTGGCTGCTTGCGCAGCGGTCTTGAGCGCATTCTGCGCTTGGATGTTCTTGGCGTGCTTGGCCTTGGAGGGGTTCAGCAGGTCAACGCCCAGTTGCTCCTTCTTGCACGGGCAGCGCTTGAAGTAGAGCGATTCCGACTTGTTGAACTTTCCCATCACACGGGCAAACATGCCATGCAAAGTGATTTTTGCCATAGGTTAAATTGTTAAAAAGGTTAAATTGTTAAACTGTTAATCGAACGGTAGTTCGAGTTGTCCTTTCATGGTGCGTTCGAGGAACGCGAGGTGTTTCTGATTTCCGTATTTCTCGGCGAAGACGATACGGGTGTGGGCTTCGGCGGCTGAGGGAGTATGACCCGAGCGGTCGGGACGGGCTTGAACGATATGCATCACGCCGTCTTTGCTTGGATAGCGGCGGATATAGAAAGGGTCTGTTCCCATCAGGATCCCGCGTACCGAATCAATGCCCGGGTCAAACTCTACTTTCGCCATACCTAATACGCGAGGTTTTTCTTCGCGTCGTAACTCTCGGTGGTTTTCGTTTGGATCATGACCGAGGTGTCGCCCCGTTGGTAAAACTCCGATCGGTTGGTTACGGTCCGTACGACGTTGCAGGACGTGAGTCCGAAGGCCGTGCCCAGTGCGGTCAGTGCCGCGATGAGCACCGAGATGATGATTTTGATGATTTGTTGTTTGGTCATAAGCGTTGCGATTTTTGTTCGACGAGGGACAATATAAACAGTGGGGCGAAAGTTGCCCCACTTTGCTACAGAAATACGTGTGTTTTTTTTTACTTGTCCCAAAATTGGTCGTAGTTGGTCACCTCCAAACGGATCTCTTCGCGTGTTGATTGGATGACTTGCAGATATGCCTCAACCTCTCTGCGTGTTTCACGATTGGGCCACAGCCAGCGTGCCTTTTTGCCTTGCAACCATATTCCGGAACGCGGAATGGATACGCGGTAGATGAGTTCGAGGGGCATCTCGTCCAGCGGGATATATACATCTGCCAAGTGTTTGTCGCCGAAGATATGGTTTGTTTCGATCAGTACGGCATGTACGCCGTAACGTGTTTCTTTGGTTTTAATCAATGTCAATAACATAGTGCTCACAAATTATTTTTACCAGTTGCCCGGGTAGTTTGTATTTTTTACTGAGTGGATATTTGGCCATCTGCTCGCGCATGTATGGCTCTTTTAACCAGCGGCTGAGTGTCCACCTACTCACTCCTGCCGCTTTTGCCAGTTGGCTCTTGGTCATTGCTTTCATAGGCAGTTGTCGTGTTGTTGTCGGGAGTAAGCCAGGACCATCACGGGATCATGTCCCAATGACGGGCCAATGAACTCCCGTGCTGGTCTTGTTTAAGTCTTGTAATTTAGTGGTTTGACATCTTTTAGTTGGAACGCTTGGGCGGCTTTGAGGGTGTAGATTCCGTAGCGGTCGAAGTACTTGGCAGAGACCATTTTGAAGGACTTCATCATGGAGTTGATATGGTCCGTGCCGTTCCAGTTGAAGGGTATGGGAACACAATCTTTGATGGCGTAGTACGGATGATCTTTGATCTTGGCACCGCGCATTTTCTGTTCCCAAAGTGTGACCCAAATCTGCCGCTGGCGTTGTAGCGGGATGGCGTTCCATTGCTCTTTGGCCGGTCCTATCATGTGCCAGTTTTGGGGCGCGATGTAGGGTTTGAGCAATTCGAGCATAGAGGTCCAACTGTCCCGCTTGATGATAATGTCGTCTAAGGATTCCATAAAAATTTTGAAAAAGTAGTGAGAGAGACTACAGAGAGAGTGTTATACTATGCAGAGAGTCTCTCTACTACGAATTTTTCTTTAATCTTTTGGTTCTTTTCTTTTTCTTTTCTCACGTTCGTTCGAACGATTATTTCTTTTAGTCGATGACTTTGACAGTCAGTTTGATCTCGTCGGGTTCTTTGTCAGGGTTGAGTTCGACGAAGGTTTTGAGGAAACCGGACATGGCCGCAGTGCACGCTTTGGCGGCGTTCTGCGCTTTGATTTTCTTCTTGGCTTCTAAGCGCCAGTTGACGGCTTCTTCGCCTTTGTACTTGTTGTAGTCGGCGAGATTGAAGACATCGGTACGCTGGAGTTGGAAGGTTCCTACTCCTTCGACCTCGAACTCACCGCGGTCTTGGCCTTTTTCGGCAAGGATGGCGACGGCTTCGTCGGCAGCTTTGGAACTGATTTCGTCTATACGTGCTTTGATAGCTTTTTCTTGGGTGCGCAGGGAGCGCAAGAGTTTTAAATTGTCAATTTTAAATTCAGTTGTTTGCATAATAGTTGATTTTTAGATAGTTAATACTCCATGTGGTGTGTCATCTCGTACTCCATGCGGTCATTGGGATCGCCTACCGTGAACTCGGGGGTGACCAGCATGTTGAGGAGGTCAGTTCTGGAGAGTTTTTGGTATTGATACGGAGTGTGCGAAGATTTGAACTCTGCCATGCGGTCGAAGAAACGCAGGAGGAAGGGCGTGGCGTACATCGTCGGGTCAATGCCCTTGTTGCGAAGTTTTCGAAGGAAGCCACCATCTCGATTGTTGATTGATTTGTGAATGACGCGAATATTGTCCTTGGAGTAGTCGAGGACGTTGCCGTTGATGTGATCCACCACTTCGCCTTTGGCTCTATCGGGGATGTGACAGAAGGTGCAGGCGGTGAGATAATGGCAATCTTTGTTGCCGTAGTAGCGCAGTTTCGGGTACGCGATACGACCTTGCAGGGCTGCACGACCGGGTTTGTAACAATGGACAGGTTTGTGTCCGCACGCATTGATGAAGTAGCCGTCGGGGTGCTCGTAGAGGAGCTTTCCGTCGATGACCTCGGACGGTACTTTGCTAAAGCCGTGGGATAAGAACCACGTGCGTGTTGGTTTTGTTTGAATAGGTATCATAATCATCGCTATCTCGGAGGGATGTTAACTCCGAAAAGCGATGCAAAGGTAGAGGTTTTGGGTGGGTGTGCCCTTTGTGCCTAAATGTGCGGCACATGGGCACAAAAAAAGCAACCCCGCAGGATTGCTTGAAAAATAAGGGCTGACGAGCCGTTACAAAAAAATGCTTGTGCCTAAATGTGCGTAATTAGAAATAATCGCACACGTCGCCAAAGAGGACTTGATCGTACCCTTTGCGAATCATTCGAGCGAGCGTGTTACGAATCGCTTTCTCGTCGATGTTATCGCATTTGAGCTCGCAGTTGACCGTGAGGAAACGGAGGACTGCTTTGGGACTGATGTCGGATTCGATGAACCTGAGGCTTTTCCATTTGGCACAGAAACAAACGACCGCTTTGAGGATGGGATTATCTTGGCTGCTGTCGATGAGGCGAGAGCGGATATTATGNNAAAAGCCGCTTGACGCGGAGGTCGGTTTTATCGGGGTCTTTCTCCTGACGGTTGTCAGCAGCAGTGGACGAAGTGGGAGGTTGTTGGTAAAAATACTGCGAGACCGGAGCCTGATAGACAGGTCCGGACATGTTGTAAACGGGACCGTTATTGACGTCTCCGTTTATCTGAATATATTGGATTGGTTGCATAGATGACATTTGTTTTTGATAGTCGGCAATCTGTTGTTTGAGCGCTGTTTCTCTTGCGCGGAGTTGTTGATTTTCGATGATCATAGGCGGTATTGGTGGCGGGTTGCCATAGGTGGAAACATTAAGGATGATGGACTGGTTGCAGGCAGCAGTCATCAGGCTTTCGAAGAGTTCGACGCCATGTCCGAGGAGCAGTCCTTCGAGGTCATAGGACAGTTGCCGAAGTGGTTCGGGCAGATCTTCCATGCAGTTGAACGTGACGCAGACGATTGCGATGGCACAAGAGATGGAGAGGTCATTGTAGTCGAGACGCAATTCGAGATGGTGGTAGTACTGTTCGACACCGTCGAGTTCCCAGGGATTGTTGATGATTTTCTCGCAGAGGGAGTCTGCTTCTTCGAGGCAGTTGAGTATTTTGAAGTTCACGAGCCCGTATTCCTTGCGCATTCGATGGCAGATGTCGTAGCACAACGCGCAAACAGGGTTACGCTCAAAGAGCGCACCCTGCCGACAAGATGACATTGGATGTAGGTCAAGCGGGACGGACATATTATATGTACGGTTTTATTTCATATCCTTGTTCTTAGTCATCAGTTCGTCAGCAACAGCTAATTCGTACCACTCATAATTCGGATCAGTCATTTCGTGGTACTCGAGACTGCAGCCGAGAATATCTTTTTCGTCGTAGGTTAGTTCGTAGCGGTACTCTTGGTGAACGAGATTTAATAAACGGTGCAATATTTCGTGCTCGTCCGTTGTGTTGAAGAGTTCTTGCTTTTTCTTGCGGAACTCTTTGAGAACGGCTTTTCTCAGTTTCGGGAAGATTTCCTGAGAGCGTTCCTTGATCATCTCGCCGAGAAAGTCGGGTTTGGGTTCGTCCATCTCTTCAAAGGTTTCATAGAGACCGATCATCATTTTGTCCTTTGTGAGTGGGTCTTGATAGACATCAAAGTCGATAATTTTGTTACTCATATCGCGCTGGCTATCCTCGTACATGTACTAAAACTCCGTTTTAGTAGGAAGTACTCGGATGCCCTCGCTCTTCGATCCACAAACATTACATTGGTTTGTGTCTCGAGGTAGGAAGGCGCCTCTTAACCAGCCCAGAGGGACAATATTCAACATGTTTTTTGAAATCGGGTGCAAAATTACTGCTTTAAACTGCCAAAATCGGTAAATTTCAGAAAAAAGTGCAAAAAAAGTGCGTTTTTTCATCGAAAACGCACTTTTTTAGTCAAATAGGCGTATTATTTGCCTATTTATAGAGATTGGCAACCGCTTCGGCGTCTTGGCGGAACTTATCGCGGAGTGATTTGGGCGCGAGGATCTCCATCTCGGCACTGTAGGTGCGGAGTTGTTGGATGAAATCGAGCGTGGGTGCAACATACCACTCGAAGACGCAAGGTTCCACTTCCTTTTGGGAATGATGCAGCGGGAGGGTGCGGACATACGGAGCCGCTTTCTCGATGAAGCGCGCACGGATGAACTCGGGTTTATAATCCTTACCGCAGAAGACTCCATAGTGGGGTGCAAAATACTCCTGCGGGTGGAAGTTCTTCGGGTACTTGAACTTTCTGTCAGTCAGTTCGAGATGCTTAACGCGGTCGAGGGCATAAGTGCGAGGCTCGTTGCCCGTCTTGTTCGTGCCGTCGAGTTCTTCGACAAGGCCGATGATATACCAGCGTTGCTTGAAAGCCTTGAGGCAAAGCGGCGACATATAGAAAACGTGGGGCGGTTCGTTGCTATCGAAACGCAGGTGAGAGATGAGCAGTATCTTGTGGTCGCGCAGGGCTTCCACTATGGTCGTGAGGTACTGTGTACCTTCAGGGATATGCTCATAGACGATTTGGTCCTGCAGTTCACGGCTGGCATCGAGAGACTGGCTGAGGGCGAACTCAGAGAGAAGCCATTGCTTGGTCTGACTATGCGAATCATCATCGGGGTTGGCGATGTAGTAAATGCTGCACTCACGCGAGCGTTTGCACTTGATCTCGATACCAAAGATGGACTTGATTTCCCGCTTGCAACGGAAGAAAGAGCGATCAGGGAAGGTCGATTCGTGGTTCTCGTTATAGTGGGAGTAGGACCATTTGCGGTCAATCTCTGCGCGGGTTATCTTACCTGCGCTTCTGATGGTGTCCACCAGCCAGATGTAACGATTGTATTGTGCTGAAGCCATAGGTTAATCTTGTTGTTCTCCGCCACTTCGTTCTGTCGATTAGTTCTCCGACTGTTCATCAAACGGTAATTTAGGTAACTCGAAGCGATCGAAATCGGATTCGAAAAGACGGTCTTGAATGACGCGGTATTTCTCGAATTCTGATTCGGCAAAAGTTTGTGCAAACTCGTGCGAGACGGAACCTGCGTCCGTTAATATCCGGTCATCGCTTGCTTCAAGAATGATATCAATACGCTTTGCCCAATCTTCCATAGTCATCGGAATATGACGTTTTGCCATACGTTCCGCAGCATCTAAGACAGAGTTGACTAAACGTCCCATGTCTTCCAACTCCACTTCGTTGAGGTAGTTCTTCGCTATACTGACGTCGGGTTTGACAATTTTTCCATACGGAGCCTTCTCCCATGTGGTCAATCCCATATGTTCCTTCTCTGAATTAGCACGCGATACGATGAGTTCAGCAGCAGTTTGTCCGTGTACCGCATAGTGCATTTTGTTCTGCACTTTAGCGAAGAACTCGCGCGTAGTTGGGGCGTCTCGGTTATAGTCAATAGCCGTTGCATAGATATCCGTAAGTTTCTGATAGAATCGCCGTTCAGAGAGCCGGATCTCACGAATCTCAGCCAGCAAGTGCTCGAAATAATCCTCGCTGATGAACGCTCCGTTCTCCATACGCTTCTTGTCGATGATATAGCCTCGGATAGCAAACTGGCGCAACACAGCCGTACACCATTGTCGGAATTGGGTTGCACGACGAGAGTTGACGCGATATCCGACAGAGATGATGGCATCGAGTTTGTAGAATTGCGTAAGGTAATTCTTACCGTCTGCGGCAGTTGCCGAAATTTTCTCGGTAACTGAATCTTTGTCTAATTCGCCACTCTCAAAGATATTCTTTAGATGCACACCAATATTATCTGTTGAGCAATCAAAAAGCGTAGCCATCGCTTTCTGCGTTGCCCAGATAGACTCGTCTTTGTAGAAGACTTGTACGCCTTCGGCTTTGTCTTCGGCTTGGAAGATCAGGAACTCTGCCGTCGAGTTACGTATTTGCAGTTGTTTAGACATATTATATATGTTTGTCAAAAATTACCAAAAATGATTCCAAAATTATTAAATCTCAAAACCACCGTCTTCGATGAATTGGCGGAGGAGGGAGTCGATACGGATATTGATGCGCTTGGCGGAATAGACGGTGTCTATGAGCCAGATGAGGCGGTGAAAGAGTTTATTTTGTGCGCCCATAATGGTGTGTTACTTTGTAAGCGATTGATACATCTTAAATAATTCTGCGACGCACTCGGATTCGGTGGTTTGGCCGGGGGTGAAGCCGTATGCACGCATTACTGCACGGTCGTTCTCTTGGTGGGCACGACGGAGTTCGGGGGGCATGGTGACTTCATCATATAGGTCAGCAAGAGAGCAGTCGGGATATTTAGCGCGGGCGTCTAAGATGGCTTGTGCTGTGGCTTCGATGCGTGCTTTCTGCTCATCGGTAGGCTGACACCACGGGAAGTTGTTATAGACGATGTCCTTTGAATAGCGGTAACGCATTTCCAAACGTCCGCAGACTACACGCATCCACGCCATGTGAACATTGGAGGTAAGAACACCGAAATGGTAGAGAGAGGCTTCTGTAATTGTAAACACAAGATTACTCGCTATGGTATTCTTATCCATGAAACCCATTGGGACATAGCGACGTTTTTCAGAAGAGACACTTGGAACTATGATAAATTCTTTACCAAGAGGTTGAGTTATTTGAGCAAATAATGTTGGTGTTTCTGCCATTTTACGTGTAGATGCCGCAGTACTTGCCAAACGCATTTCGCGAACACTATTAACACGTTGCAAAACAGTCGGGCATTGCCTAATCTCGGCAGGGCTTGCGCCTTGCAGCCACAAACAATAACGCTTCTTATTATTGATAAACTCGTGTGCACCTAGAAATAAATGTACCCATTTTGCAGCCAGTGGCTCTTTCTTCAATAACTCATCCTTTTCTTCTTCGGAAAGGATAAATCCTCCACCGTCTCGTGGCATATTACCAAAGTTCATGGCAGGAGCATCGCAAAGAGGTGTTCCTCTATTCTCAATAAACACATCTGGTGCGTCACTTAGGTAGCCGTTGATATTCTTAACAGAGAGGGTTTGAGAATCAGATAAGAATAAGCGTTTGGAAGGAGTATCTACTTTTGAGAACCCAATTATAACACAATGAACATGTGCCTTTATATCTGCCTCGCTATCCCATCGGAATGTACGATATGCAAAATTAAAATGAATACCATGATTCTCAAACAAGGGTTTCCATAAGATTGCAACCTGCTCGCCTTGAGTAATGGAATTGGTACTTACAAAAGTTGCTTTAATAGAGGCATTTTTATCCATCATCTCTGCTGCCTTTTTGTACCATGCTCCCACGTAGTCCAGTTCACCTATACCTTTTGTTTTAGCACCAAAGATATCCAGCATCTCCTGTTTCTGTTCACGGCTCATCATCATTCCCCCTACAAACGGTGGATTGCCAATAATATAGTTCAACCGTTCGGGCGCAATGACCTCACTCCAGTCGATGCGGAGAGCGTTGCCTTCGTGGATGTAAGCGTTCGTTTTAAGCGGGAGGAAATCCATTGCACGACCGGCAATAGCAGAGGTTTCTTTGAGTGTTTGGCTTTCGGCTATCCACAAAGCCGTCTTGGCAACGGTACAAGCGAAATCATTGATTTCAATGCCGTAGAATTGTGCGATATTGACCTTGATGAGGATATCGAACGTGAGGATGTTTTCTCCTCCGAACATGGCTTGAATAACCTTGTTTTCAAGACGACGAAGCGATAGGAATGTTTCCGTGAGGAAGTTACCACTACCGCAGGCAGGGTCAAAGAACGTGAGAGAAGCTAACTTGTCTTGGAAAGCCGCAAGGGCTTGCTTTCTTGGAGCAGCTTGTTTCATCTCCAAAATCTTGCCGAACTCGTCTTTGAGGTCGTCCAAGAAAAGTGGATCAATGACCTTGTGGATATTCTCGATAGAGGTATAATGCATTCCACCGCTACGACGCGTCTCGGGGTTCAGCGTGCTCTCAAAGACAGCGCCGAAGATGGTAGGCGAGATCTCGCTCCAATCGAAATCGGCTGACGCATCTTCCAAAATGAGGTGCTTGAGTTCGTCGGTGAACTGCGGAATCTCTATCGTCTTATCCGAGAACAAACCACCGTTGACATAAGGGAAGGCTGCAAGATCGTCCTCCAGATATTTATCGCGCTCGGCAAGGGGTGTATCCAGTACCGCAAAGAGATCCACCAACGCGCGGCGGAGTTTCTGCGGAGGATTGGCATTGAGGTAGTCATGGAAAGCCGTACGGCTGTTGAACAAGCCTGCATCCTCGGCATAGAGGCAGAACACCAGACGGACGCAGAGGATATTGAGGCTTCGGAGCGTTTCGGGATCGTCGGCTCCGTATTGCTCTAATAACTTATCGTAGATGACGCCAACCAGATTACCGGCCTTGACCGACACTTCCATCTCACGTTTGAGATGTTCGTTCCCCTCGTCCACGAGGAATTGCAGACGGTAGTATTCCTTTTCGAGGTTTTCGAGGAGAATCTTTTGCGGCTCTCCGTTGGGCTGCTCCATGTCATAGACCCAGAACTCGCGGAAGTTGCAAGTGACGATCCAACGCGGACGCTGGCTATACGGCAATTCAGCTGCATATCGTTTGGCTTGTTGGAAAGGATTGAGGGGAGTTCCATCGGACTGCTTGATAGGTTCACCAAGGTCTTTCTTGATGCTCTTCTGCTCAATCATGACGTGAGTTGACGGGATAACCGCGTCGATAAAGGACGTATGATCAAGGTGTACTTGTTGCTCATAGAGCAAGAAGGTATCCACGTGCTCAACACCGAACACTTCGGTCAGAAGCGTGCTCCAGAAGATTTGGCTATCGCCTTTCTCGTAGCCTTTACCTTTCCATCTCTCCGCAAATTCGCGTGCGGCTTTCTGTTGCTGTATCTGGGTCATAGTTGATAGTTATTGCTCGGTATATTCTTTATCCCACGATTCCGGCCAAACTTGCAGGATTTGCTGATAGAGTTTGTGGGCGCGCTCTTGGATACATGCGAGATCCCAATTCTCTTTGGTAAGACAGTCATCAAGGGTAACAAGACCTTTGGCATTCTTAAGCAAGCCTTCTTTATTGCCCTTTCCGTTCAGTTTGATAGTCCAAGGCGCATTGCTGATACTGGAGTTCAGCGCACCCGGAATGATGGCGAGGTTGCCTAAGGTATAGAGCGCATCGTTTGTCGCTTTCTCCACTTCCGGATCTTCGGGGCGTACCCAAGTCTCTCTCCATTTCTTCGGTAGAAGGTGCTCCAGGCTATATCCTTTCAGACCACGTAGTTTTGTTGCCGCCAGGGTGTCTTGGCGAAGACGACTCTCCAGCATATAGAGGAAACCTAAGGCTTGTCTGTTGACATAGACTTTATTGTTTACGGCATACTCGATCTCGTCAGGACGTGCCGCACGATAGGCCACTTCTTTATCGTTCCGCCTGTCCACATACTCTTTGAGGGCATCGACCGTGAGCACTTTGTTAGTGATAAGACCATCGCTGAACAGGGCATTGTATCCACGTGTTTCCAAACGGGCGATCGTACGACGCATCATATAGGTCTCCAGATACTCGTAGATCTTGGTTTGTTCTTCTTCGTCCGCATATAGCAGGACGAACATTACGTATGGAAGCATAACTGCGAAATCAAGACCGAACATCATCAAGTTCACGCGTTCGAAGCCCGGTTCAGACGAGATGGTCTCTTCTTTGCAGTGCGGGTTGAAGTTACGTTGGAACTCTGTTGCAGACTTATAGATGCCTTGCATCAATGCGTCCTTGTCGCCATTTAGGTATTTGCCAACGAAAGCCTTGTAAGAGAGGAAGAGGTTGCTATATTTCTCGTAGTAGAGTTTGTCTTCCGTAGAGACGGCATAGTCCTCTCCGCGGAACTGGATAATGAGGTACGCGTAGAGGAACAGATCTACCAAATGGTATTGCTTCGTACCGGAATAGACTTTTTGATCCCAATAATCCTTGGTCTCCGTATCCGCCTCGAAGACAGGCTTCCAGTACTTATTGTATTTCTCCTCGTTATATTGGTCGAACAGGTAGTTCTTCAGCAGCTCGGACGTAGTCAGTTTAACGCCCAGCGAGTTGATGGTATCGAAGATCTCTTGCTCGTTCTCCTCCGAATCCAAGTCGATAGTAACGAAATGGACATTCTGCTTGATTCTATCTGAACTGAGTTTATTTGGATCGATGTTCTTGTAAAGATACCGGCATAAGGCAAAGAGGCGGCTTTGGGTGCTTCCTTTCCCATTCTCCAAGTAAGCGCGCATTTCTTCCAGTGTCTGAAGATTGACTATTTGCAAGAAAGCCGTTTTGTCGATATGGTTATGATGGATAGCTATCTCCTGCTCGTCCGTTTCGTCGCTCAGATCTATCATAAAGGTTTTGAAGATGCGCTCATTCCCCTTTAGCAGGCTCAGCACTTTGAAGAAGATGGTCATCGTGGTCAAGCGTTGCTGGCCATCAATCACTACACGTACGTTGCCGTACTTGCTACCGGTTTCCGTCGGTTTCTGCTTGAGGATGAGGGAGCCGATGAAATACTGCTTGCCGGACATAGAGACATTCTCCATATCTTCCAAGAAACGCGACCAGTTGTCTTCGTCCCACACATAAGAACGCTGATAATATGGAATCTCAAAGACGGTGTGTTTGTCAAATACAGATTGAATCGGTAAATAATTTGCTTTCATATTTGATACATTATTATCTATGCACAAAATCGGCTGCAAATTTACTGCTTTTTTCTGACATATGCAAATTCAATTGCATATTGTCGGAAAATTAGAGCGATTTTTATGCGTTAAATAGCAAAGCGAGGATAAACCAAAGAGCCAAACCGACTTCCATCAAGCCGAAAAGAAGACCGAGGGTGCTGGTTGCAAACTGACCGCCATCAGGGGCGATTTTGAGGAGTTGATACGTAAGCATAATCGTGTGTTTTTTGAAATCGGCGGCAAAATTACTGCTTTAAACTGCCAAAATCGGTAAATTTCAAAAAAAAGTGCAAAAAAAAATGCATTTTGTAGCGATTTTAGTCAAAATAGCCAAAAATGATCCCAAAAAACGGAGCTCACGCTCCTTAAAGGCGACGTACTAAGGGCTCTGGATACAATCCCGAATCAACGGACGAAACTGACCAGCATTCAATGCCGGGCTAATGGACAAAGGACGAGACCTCGAGACATCGAGATGAGGAGATCTCGAAAAATAACACATTATAATATAATATACGCAACGCGTACCGAAGGTATCCCCCTTAAACAGCCAAATAAAGGCGAATGTTTTGACGAAGTCAAGAAAAAAGAAGAAATAACAGAAAAAAATATGAAAATTCTTGTGTATGTCGAAAAAAAGTAGTATCTTTGCACGCAATTTTGCGTGCGACACGAAAGCAAAACACAAAACAAACAAAAAATATTAACAAACATGCAAACAATCAAACTGAAACGTGGATTGGACATTCCGTTTGAGGGACAGGCGGCTGAGACGCTGGGTAGCGTACGGAGGCCGGAGGTCTTTCACGTAGTGCCCGACCAGTTCGCCGGCATCACACCCAAGCTGGATGTCAAAGTCGGCGATCGCGTGAAAGCGGGTAGCCCGCTGTTTCACGACAAGGCGTTTGAGAGCTTGTTCTTTACCTCGCCGGTGAGCGGCGAAGTCAAAGAGATCGTACGTGGAGACCGTCGTAAGATCCTCTCCATCGACATCCTTGCCGACGCTCGCATCGAATATGCGACCTTCGAGGTAAAGAATGGTGCAAATGGTGCAAATGGTGACGCTTCGCTTAATGGTGAAGAGGTCAAGGCACTGTTGCTTAAATCAGGTCTCTGGGCATTGATGAAGCAACGTCCGTACGATTGCATCGCGATGCCGAACAAGCAACCTCGCGCTATTTTTATTTCGAGTTTTGACAGTGCGCCTTGTGCCCCGAACTACGAGTGGGTGCTCAAAGGTCAGTTGCCTACTTTGCAGGCAGCCGTTACGGCTCTCGGCAAGTTGGCTCCGGTCTTCATCGGTATCCGGGGCGGCGCACGTGCCACGGAGTTTAGAGAGTTGAAGGATTGCACCTTGTATGAGGTGTTTGGTCCGCATCCTGCCGGCAATGTCGGCGTGCAGCTGAACAACCTCGCGCCGCTGGCGAAAGGGGAGACGGTCTTCACGCTCAACATCCAGGACCTCGCGCTTATCGGCCGGCTCTTCCAGAAGGGCATCGTCGATATGCAGAAGAAAGTGGCGCTGACCGGTCCGCTCGCTTACGGACGTCAGTATTACAACGTGCTGCCGGGTATGCCTGTAAACGCAATTCTGCGTTCTAATGTTCACACAGAGTGTCCTTGCAGATACATTGCAGGCAATGTATTGAGCGGCAGACAACTCTGTGTCAATGATGCAGACAAGCTGCTTAATGATGAAATGATTAGCATTTACGACAACCAACTGACCGTGCTCGACGAGGGCAGCGAGAACCATGAGTTCATGGGCTG
>LXOW01097381.1_pt1 | contig 13466 bp, 17 predicted proteins | sample 1368591 | NCBI WGS metagenome assembly LXOW01 (sample SAMN04884650, study PRJNA319009) | bovine gut metagenome | isolation source: Cow rumen | host: Bos taurus | place: Italy: Legnaro (PD) | collected 2014-07-09
GAAATAGGAGATCTCATCAGAGCTTCGAATCAGCTGTATGCGTGGACGGGAACTCCAATACTGACGGAAACGGAATTCAAGGCAATGAAACAGGATCCGGACGCGTTGATCGAACTTCTTGAAACCAGATTCTCTATAAAGAAGAACAACGGGGACATCAAGGTTCTGAAACAGCGACTGACGGAGGTTGCTTCGGACTACGATTTCATCCTGATCGACACGAACCCGACGCTCATGACACTGACGCTTGCGAGTCTGTACGCGTCTGACGCCGTGCTGATTCCGGTTTTCAGCGAGAAGAGCTCCGCTGAGGCCTGCATCGAGGTGGTAGAGACTGTGCGGACTATGTCGATGTACAACCCCGCAATGCGTACGCACATCGCCGGCATGCTGATGACGAAGTACGACGCAAGATCGAAAGCAAGCAAGAGACACGACATAAAGTACGCAGCACTCGCGCAGCGGCTCGGCATCAATCTGTTCCAAACGCGTATCAGAGCATCAGCCCGCGCCGCGGAAACGGTCGAAGCCGGCAAGGACATTATCCGCTACGCTCCGGAGAGCACCACCGCGGAAGACTACGTAGCGTTCGTAACCGAATTTTTGGCTCGCCTCAAAGACATGGAGAACGAGCCGTTTGCCTGATCCAACACAAAAACACGAAGAAGGAGATTACTGATATGGCAAGAAAACGTGATCCGCTGATGGAAGATGACTACGGCATCGATTTTGACCCGGGCGGGCAGGCAGCCGTCTCCAAGCTGCCGAACAACGTGACCGGCGGCGCTGAGCTGCTGACCGACTATATGCAGATCCCGGTCGACCGGATTAAGCCGTATTCGAGAAAACACGACGGCGATTTCGCGACGTGGCCGGACGATAAGTTCGAGGAGCTGGTCGAGAGCGTGCGGCAGCATGGCGTTCTCGAGGCTGTGACCGTGCGTATCTGCCCGGATGACGAGGATATGTACGAGATGCTTGCGGGCGAGCATCGGTGGAAGGCCGCCATTCGCGCCGGACTCGAAACCATCCCCGCTAAGGTTCTTCGCATTTGCTCCGACGAGACGGCAGACAGCATTTTCTACCTGACGAACATTCTGCGCCGAGAACTGTCGCTGAGGGACAAGATCCTCGGCTGGTCCCACTACCTGAAGCTCACGAGCTATCAGCGCGGAGAAAAGAGCGAGATGCTTTCGGGGCTGGTGGAAGCAGGGCTGGTTCCGAAAGCGCTCCAGGATACAGGGCTCGGAGACAGGCAGATTCATCGCTACGCCAGGCTGAGCCTGCTTCGCGACGAGTTCATCTCTGCGGCGGAAAAGAACGAGCTTTCTATTCGCTGCGCAGAAAAGCTCTCCTATATTTCTCGAGAAAAACAGGCTGACCTGGTTCNNGCTGACCTGGTTCCTTATATCAAGTACATCCGCTCGGAGGCAACCTGCAACCTGATCAGGGAACTTTCTCAGAAAGACGACCGCTGCTGGACAAGAGAGGCGCTCGAGAACCTGTTGGTGCCAAGCAGCGAAGAGGACAAGGAAAAGAAGAACCGCATTGCATACGTGATGAAAAGCACGAAGCCGGTTTTTCGCCGCCGGCTCAACCCGCTTTACTATGAGAAGGCGGACGAGATTCTCGATGAGGCGCTGACGATGTACTTTGATCAGCATCCCGAATGCGAAGCGCCACACAAGAAGCGCAAAAAACCGGAAACCAATCAGTCGTAACAGAACATTCAACTTACCCGCCGAACGCAAACGCGTTCGGCGGATTTTTTGCGCTTCGGCGGCAGTAAGCCTGCGGCATCGGTCATGATACCGTGGGCTTCTTGTTCTAAAAAACGGATGATGACGGGATGAAAATGCGGGCAGATTTTCAGGTCTGTTGCGTAACAAAAACTTGTCCCGGGCAAGCGCTATACTCAGTGCGACAGCCCGTTTACATAGGAACAAAAACGCCCGGAATTGCCGGGCAGAAGGAGGAAATGAAAATGGCAAAAACTTTCGGCGCGAAGGCGATTTCTGATGCCTTCAACGCCATTTGCCGCACGGATTTCGATCTGCTGGCGGCACAAAAAGAGGAGCTGTTCGCCGCATTCTGCGGAGACGGCTGCGTCTCGCAGGAGACGCTCGATGGCGTGCTGAACCTGCTCGACGCAGTCTCCGACCTTGGCGAAGCAATGGGGCTCTATCAGCCTGACGAGGCCGAGGAGGTGAGCGCGGAATGAGCTCCTTTTCGAGCGAACGCGTCAGAGACACCATCGTAGCGCTTGGCGCCGCAGGAATCAAAGACGCGGCAATCTATCGCGGTCCGCGCCTTCTCGCAAAAACCTCAGGCGAATTCCCGGAAGTTCTCACCGGTCTGCCGGAAATGGCCTGGTCCGAAGAGATCGTCTCCGGGAAGAAGAGCCTGGGCTGGATTTGCGGGAACGGCGAAAAGCGCGAGCCTGCGCTTTGCCGGATTCTCGCGAAGCTGCTTGCGGCTGAAATCTAAGAAGGAGGAAAAATGAAAAACATAACACTCGCACAGCTGCGCGAAGCGGAAAACCTTGTACGTAAAGCGGTGGAAGACCTGAAGTCGGCCATCGTCGCCGCAGTTGCGGCGGCTCCTGCTCCGGCAGGAGTGACGATCGAGTCAAACGCCCCGCGAATCTGCACCGTGCGGATCGGGGCAATCGCAGAGACCGGGTTTCAGCTGTCCCCGGACTTCTATCACCCGGAAGCACAGGCCGAGATCGTCGAAAAGGCGCTCGAGTCTGCCGTATTCTCGTTCCAAATCGCCGATCGCGTCAGCGAGATGTGCGAGAGTGGACGAGTGAGGGTGTCCGGAGTTCAGTATGCGCNNATCTCAGCCATGGAAAAATTTATATAAATTAAAAGGAGGAAAAACAAATGCTTAACGCAAATATCGATCGCAGAACAGGCGAAACAACTGTTTCCGCAATGGGGTCCGCCCCGGAACTGGCCGAAGATCTTGTTTACCTCATCTGTGTAACAAACCAGATGTTGAAGAAACAGGATCCGGAGGACGCGAAGATTTTTCGCGGCATCATCTCCGGCGGATTCGGCAGTCACCTCTTCTGGGACATTGAAATCCCGGAGAGCGCTGTCGCCCAAACAACAAAAATCGATCTCCGCGGCCTGCTTTCGCAGATGGGGGACACCGACGAGGAAGAGGAGGTGGACTGATGCAGATCTACACCTCCGGAACACTGACCGTGAAAGACGGGAAGATCATCCCGGAGTCGGTGGGCAGAGAAATCGAGAACCTGTTTGACACACCAGCCGTCTCGGTTCTCGACGGGGCTGTCGAGTTCTCGGACGCCCTTGGCTACCTCGGCGAGGATCTCTCTTCGCTGTGTGCTCTCGCCGCACAGAACGGGCTTTCTCTTTCCGGAGAGCTCGAATACTACGGCGACTATGAAGGGGCCTACATCGTAGAGGACAACAAGTTCGAAGACGTGAGCAGGTTCGACTACGAACTCCGACACGCGTCAGACGACGTCCTCTTTGAGGAGCTTCGCCGCCGCGGCTATACGATCGCCACCAAGAAGCAAAACCACGGGCGGAGCGCGTAATGCGCTCCGCCTACAAAAAAAAGAAGGAGGAAAAACCATGACACAGCAGGAATACCGCCGTGCGGTCTCCCGCGCAGACGCGCTCGCGAAAGCGTATTACGATGACGACAACCCCGTTGCCTCGGACTACGAGTATGACGAGCTGATGCGCTCCATCCGTGCGGCAGAAACAGACCACCCGGAATGGGTGACGCCACAGTCGCCCACACAGCGTGTCGAAGGCAGCACCGGCAAAAGCACCTTCGCCAAGGTGACTCACGCAATCCCCATGCAATCGCTCCTCGACATCACCACAAAGGAGGAGGTCGAGGAGTTTGTGAATCGGTATCCGAACGCGGTTTTCTCCGTGGAACCGAAGATCGACGGGCTGAGCGTGAGCGTGACCTACGAGAACGGCGTCCTTGTTCGCGCGGAAACGCGCGGTGACGGGTTGATCGGCGAGGATATCACCGAGAACGCAAAGAGGCTGCTCGGCATCCCGCATTTCATTCCGGACGCCGCGCTGAAGCTGCTCGAGGTACGCTGCGAGGTGTATATGCCTGTGGCCGAATTCGATCGAGTAAACGACGAGAACGCAAAGCTCGGTCAGCGAGTTTTCGTGAACCCGCGCAATGCGGCGGCAGGCATCCTTCGAAGCAAGGATCCGAAGGCGGTAGAAAACGCAAAGCTCCGCGCTTTCGCGTTCAACGTGCAGCGGTACGAGCTCGCCGACAACTACGCGGGCGGAACGCCCCCTTTCGCGATCACGCACCTGTACTCGCTCGACATTCTCGAAAAATACGGGTTTGACGTGGTCGATCATTACGGCGCGAACAGCGAGAACGTGTTCGGGCTCATTCAAAAAATCGGATCCGAGCGCGACAGGTACCCGTACTGGATCGACGGCGCCGTCGTGAAACTCGACGACATCCGGCTTCGCGAAAAGATCGGCGGTACGAGCAAATACCCGAACTGGGCGAGAGCGTTCAAGTACCCCGCCGGAAGAGAAGACGACCACTGTCGTTGACATCAAGCTTCAGACCGGGCGCACCGGGCGCGTTACGCCGGTTGCGGTGTTCGATCCGCCGGTGTTTCTGGAAGGCAGCACGGTCTCCAAGGCTACGCTGCACAATCCGGAGTTCATCCGCGAGCTGAACCTTGATATCGGCGACGAGGTTCTGGTCCACAAGGCGCAGAGCATCATTCCGGAGATCAAGAGGGTCACCGACAAGCGCTCGCATGGCGCATACAACGTGCTTGCGCACGTCTGCCCGGCCTGCGGCGGAGACCTCGTCACCGGCGCAGACGAAAACGGCAGCGGACAGAGCGGCGCGTTCTGCGTCAATCCGTCGTGCCCCGCGCAGCTGTCCGGGCATCTTGAATTCTGGGCGTCGAGAGACTGTATGGATATCGCCGGATTCGGGCCCGCGGTCATCGAGCGGTTTTCCGACCTTGGCTGGCTCGGCTCAATAAACGATATCTACCGGCTCAAGGACCACGCCAAGGAGATGGCGGCGCTTGACGGCTTCGGCGAGAAATCCGCAAAGAAGCTGCTCGAGGCGATTGAAGAGTCGAAGTCGAAGGACATCGACAGACTGATCAAGGCTCTCGGCATTCCCGGCGTCGGCAGACACATCGGCAAGGAGCTTGCAAAGAGGTATCCGGATATCTGGACCATTGCGGCCTGCCCGAAAAACGAGCTGTCGGAGATTCCCGGCGTCGGCGAGATCTCAGCTTACGCCATGTACACGTTCTTCCACGACGTGGACAACCAGCGGATGCTCAAGGCGATGGAGGCGCTCGGCGTCAACTTCAAGTCGCAGAGCTATGGCTCCGCAACGAAAGAAGGGGCGTTGACCGGCATGACGCTTGTCATCACCGGCACGCTTCCGACCATGAGCAGAGAGGACGCGAAAGCGTTCATCGAGCAGAATGGCGGAAAAGTCTCCGGGAGCGTCTCGAAGAAGACAAGCCTCCTGCTTGCGGGCGAGGCCGCCGGCAGCAAACTCGACAAAGCCAAGGAGCTTGGCATTAAAGTCATTTCCGAACAGGAGCTTCGCGCGATGGTTGAAGGTGGTGATGCCTGATGGTGTGCCTGGGCTGCAGCCATTACGACAAGAACGACCCCGTGCATTGTTTCGGAACCTGCGAAATCCAGGATCAGGACTTCCGATGCACGCACGAGTGTGATGTGCCGGAAGAGGAGCTTCTGTCCATCGAAGCGCTTTTGGCATCAAAACACGGTTAACAAAAACAGCCGCCGCCGGATAATCCGGCGGCGGCTACATGTTTCTTAGAACAGGGAGCTGATATCGAATGTGAGCATCTCTGCTCCGGGCGGAATCTCTGATTCGTCCTCAAATTTCCATCCCCAGCAGCAGTCGCACATCAGAATCAGCCATGCTGCGTCCTTCGTGTCCTTCGGACGAGCTCGGTCAAATCTGCGCATTGCCGGAAACGTTTCGGAGATTTCACGCGGAATCCACTCCCGGGGATCAGCCGTGTTGTCCTCCCCGTTATAATGCAGAAACGACGCGGCAACCGTTTCTTCGCCGTTTTTGAAAACGACATGAGCAACCTGCGGGGTCAGCCAATCCTCACCCTCGTCCATCGGTATGCCCTCTTCATTCTCCTCAAGAGAGGGGCTGAAGAACTCGTCTTTGTGACGATCTTTGGCCTCGTCCGCAACGAGTTGCAAAAGCTCGTCCACGGTATGGCCGCTGTCCTGCGCCATGGCATCCAGGAGCGCAACAACAGAGTCAACAACAGAGGCTTTGCAGGAGAGAGGAAGAGAGACGATGATCGTGCTGTGCGAATAGTCAATGTAGTCGTCGTCTACCGGGATCTCGACCTTTTCGAGATACACCCTGCTGTCCGGGCACAGCTTTTCCGTCGCCGCGGCAATAACCGCAACATATTCGTAGAAAGCGTTCAGCCCGGCGGCAAAGTCTTTTTTCGCCTTTCTCTTGCTGGCCGACCAGTTTTCCTCGAAGTACATCATCGGACAAACGCCGCAGGAAATTTCGTAGTTGGCCTCGCAGGGCAGTTTGAGCAAAAGAGAGTATCTCTTCTGCACGTAGTCCAGAAAAATTCCGCGGGTGACGTCCGAGAAGCTGCCTCCGTGATCAACAAACCTAAAATATCCGCGGAGGACATCGATTGGAAGGTCGCCATAGCCTAAGCAGTCTCTCATTTTCGCGGGGCTGTTGTCCAGCGGGGCGGACGTGTCGTATTCGCAGGCAATCGGTCGAAAGACAAAATCAGCATTTGCGATTTCAAAAATCCCGTTCGGGAGTTCTTTCACCTTGTTTTTTGCGTCACGGTTCCGCCACAGCACGGATGTTACAACCTTGATCTTTGACATTTTTGCCTCCTTTTCTTTTTCCGTTTTTCGTTGTCGTGTTCTGTCTTTATTATACGCAGAAAAAAGACAAAAAATGGTTGCTTATCAACGAATCCCGTAAAACCATGGGCTTTAGCCGTGGGGAGGAGTCAAGTCATAAACACAGACGGGGTTCCGACGATTCTCTTGCCCACCGGAGCAATCCTTCTATTACACCTGCCCCCACAGTGACCAACACCGGCCTGTCTCCGTGACGAAAGCAGTGCCGGAGCGGATTTTCGACGGGCTTTTTCGTATAACCAACAAGGGAAGACCTTTGCGCGAAACAAAACTCGGTTAATACAAGGAGTGGTGTCGTTAATGACAGAGAAACAGACGTTTAATCGCGTGGGCTGGGCGTTGTTCGCAGTGCCAATGAGCATGCTTGCAGCGCAGATCATCCTCGTCGTCATTGCAGGGTTTTTCGGGTGGGATACGTCGGTAGAGTGGTTTACCTTGTTGTCGTCGGCCCTGCCGGTATACTTCTGTGCGCTGCCTGCGGGATACGCCATTCTGAAGAGGCTTCCCGAAGACGAAAAAATGGGCTCGTCTCTGAGTATGAAAGAGATACTCATGTTCGTTCTGATGTGCTTCCCGCTGATCTACGGCGGAAGTCTTCTCGGCTCGCTCCTCTCCTCCGCACTCTCAAACGGCTCCGCAGAAAACCCGGTCTCAGACCTCGTTTTTGACGCGAGCCCGTGGAAGCTCGCAATTACCGTTGTGCTGGCGCCGATTTTTGAGGAGTGGTTCTTCCGCAAGGAGCTGATAGGCAGAACTGTTCGTTACGGAGAGAAAGCGGCAATCATCTTTTCGGCGGCGGCCTTTGCTCTGATACACGGGAACCTGTTCCAGCTGTTCTATGCCTTTGCGCTCGGGCTGTTGTTCGGATATATCTTTGTCCGGACAAGAAACGTGAAATACACGATGCTGCTGCACATGTTTGTAAACTTCACCGGCGGCGTGGTTGCGCCGTGGGTGCTTTCAAGAACAGACATGCAGGCCCTTGATCAGCTTTCGGCCGGAGAACTGAATGAAGCCGCGCTGGTGGAAGCCGTGACCGGGTTGATTCCGATGTTGGTTTACTTAGCGCTAATCATGGTTCTCAGCCTTGTGGGGTTCGTGCTTCTTGTTGCATACGCGAAATCTTTCGTGTTTCTCTCGACAGAAGACGAGTTGAGCGGAAAGTAGCAGGCGCAGGCAATCCTCAGCAGTCTGGGCGTCAGACTATACCTTGCCGTATGTGTCGGCCTTTGCGTCTTGGCACTGTTCGCCTCTTGACAATTAAAAGAGTGAGCGCGTGGCGATAACGCCACGCGCTCTGTTTTTGCGGATATATGCATCTTGTTCGGAAAGATCGGGACTCTCGCTGTCGCTCAATGCCGCTCACCCGTATACCGGTTCCGAATCAGCCAACCGTATGTCTTTGGCTCAAGGTGCTTGCGCCTGTCAGGGAGAATCCCAGTTGGTCACGTACTGCTTGATCGCGCCTGCGCCGGCAAGCCTCGTTCCGTCGGGAAGAACCAGCGTCGGGGCCTGACGAATGTCGAGCTTTTTGGCAAGCTCAGCGCCTTCGCCTTCGGTCGCCATCAGCTTCCTGTAGGGGAAGCCCATGCGATCCATATACTGGCAGGCAATCTTGCAGTTCGGGCAGGTCGGCGTCGCAAAAAGCGTCGCCACCGTCTCACCGGTCTTCTCCTGCTTCGCCTCGGGAACCGCCTCAGGGACACTGTTACCCTGATAATTGTCTTCGGGCTGTCCGTCGTTTGAGGCTTGTGTTCCCGCCTTAATTGTACCGTTACCGTTTGAATTGTCCTTTTTCATTGTCATATATTTGACAATGCTGTACTCCCGCCTGTCTTTGTATTCCTGCGACTTACCATCGTTCCAATTCTGGACGGGACGGTAATAGCCGGTAATACGACTGTAGACCTCGGCCTTCTTTCCGCAATGCGGGCAGGTGAACTGCTCGCCGGTCAGATAGCCGTGATCCGGGCAGACGGAGTAGGTGGGAGACATCGTGTAATACGGCAGCTTGTAGTTCTCCGCGATCTTGCGAACCAGCTTTGCCGCGGACTCCCAGCTCGGCAGTTTCTCGCCAAGGAAGGCGTGGAACACAGTGCCGGAAGTATAGCGAGTCTGAAGCTCGTCCTGAATATCGAGCGCCGAGAAGATGTCGTCGGTGTAGCCGACAGGCAGGTGAGAGCTGTTGGTGTAGTACGGAGTGCCGCCGGCTTCCGCCGCGGTGATGATGTCGGGGAAGTCCTCCTTGTCGTGTTTCGCGAAGCGATACGACGTAGATTCGGCGGGGGTCGCTTCGAGATTGAAGAGATCGCCGTACTTCTCCTGATAGTCGCTCAGACGCTCGCGCATGTGATCGAGCACCTGCTTCGCGAACTCCTGCGTTTCGGGATGCGTCATATCCTTGCGCAGCCACTTCGCGTTGAGGCCGGCCTCGTTCATGCCGACAAGGCCGATCGTGGAGAAGTGGTTGTTGAACGAGCCGAGATAACGCTTGGTGTAAGGATAGAGCCCCGCTTCGAGGAGCTGGGTGACAACCTTCCGCTTCGTATCGAGCGAACGTGCCGCGATATCCATGAGGCGATCGAGCCTCTGATAGAAATCGCGCTCATCGCTCGAGAGATAAGCGAGGCGGGGGAGGTTGAGGGTGACAACGCCAATGGAGCCTGTGCTTTCGCCGGACCCAAAGAACCCGCCGCTCTTGCGGCGAAGCTCGCGTAAGTCAAGACGGAGTCTGCAACACATGGAGCGAACGTCGCTCGGCTCCATGTCCGAGTTGATATAGTTGGAGAAATACGGAGTACCGTACTTCGCCGTCATCTCGAAGAGGAGCTTGTTGTTTTCCGTGGGCGACCAGTCAAAGTCCTTGGTGATGGAGTAGGTCGGAATCGGGTACTGGAACCCGCGCCCGTTGGCGTCGCCCTCGATCATGATTTCGAGGAACGCCTTATTGACCATATCCATCTCTTTCTGGCAATCGCCATAGGTGAAATCCATCTCCTTGCCACCGACAATGGCAGGAAGAGCCTTCAGATCCTGCGGCACCACCCAGTCAAGAGTGATGTTCACGAAGGGCGCCTGCGTTCCCCATCTTGAAGGGGTGTTTACCCCAAAGACGAAGGATTGGATGCACTGCTTCGTCTCCTTGTAGCTGAGGTTGTCCGCCTTGACGAAGGGGGCAAGATAGGTGTCGAACGAGGAAAATGCCTGTGCCAATTCATACCCCCGGTTTCCCGGTACTTTAACACTGACCAAATCAGTGGGTTTAGACTATCTCTTCACAGAAATCGAAATTTCCAGCCGCCAGTGGTCCTTGCGCGATTATGAAGAACGCCACTAACGTGCTTACGGATAAGACCGTGCTCACGGGCAAATGCCGCAATGTTTTCGGAGTGGAAAACTTCTCCTTGCGGCGAAATTGCTTCAAACGGTCTCATTTGGGCGTCCTGATAAAGAGCGTTTTCTCTTTTTGACACCCAAGTGCAGGTTTCAGGTGAGTAAACCTTGTTTGTCTGATGTCTCTGCTTGATGTCTTTGTCGAGAACGAGATTCCCGGACAAAAACATTTCTTCGTCAAATCCGTCAATATTTCGACAGTCAGCAAGGAAGTTTTCAAAAATCAACCACCTGTCACAAACGGTGACGTTTTTGTAAATACGGTACTTTCCGTCCTGTTCGGCATAGCAACGGTGAATCATGCTGTTCCAGACATTGTAATAAGGAGCGTTTTTCCCCTTTGTTTTTGCGTTTCCGGTACAAGCAACACCGCAGTTAAGAAGCGCGAATTGATCCCTTACGGCCCCGCTTTTAATTGCGGTGTCTCGGGCAATCTTTTCTGTCCCAGTGTTGAGAAATTTGACGAGATACTTCCCGTTATTTAACTCCTGAAGAATGATCATGGGACCACACTTACTTGAATAGTAGGTGCCGTTTATATTTAGCAACTTTTCATCCACCACCTTTCGCAAAAGAGTAAAAACAGTTTCTGTGCCGGGTACTTCGGGTTCGGACTTTCACCTTGCTTTAACCCTACATGGCTACATTCATCACCATTAGTCGTTACACCGCATACGCGGCACGGTATTGTCCTTTGTTAATGTGCATAAGCGCAATGCTTTTCGCATTAAACAAGTCGGATTTTCACCGTTAGCAGCTTTTCAGCCACACCCTATATTTATAGGTTCACCCGGTTTTACGCTGGCTAAATTAACCAGCCCATTCGTTCTGCATGATGCCCAAAAAGTTGACCATCTGGTTGCAGAGCGTAGACAAATGACCCGCTGGAGCAGACGTGATCTTGCCGGGAACACCGCCAAGTCCTTCCTGCAGGAGCTGCTTTAGGCTCCATCCGGCGCAATATGCCGAAAGCATGCTCAGATCATGCAGGTGGATGTCGCAGTTGCGGTGAGCGTCAGCGATTTCCTGGTCATAGACCTCGCTGAGCCAGTAGTTCGCCGTGATCGCTCCGGAGTTGCCCAAAATAAGGCCCCCGAGAGAATACGTCACGGTGGAGTTCTCCTTTACTCGCCAGTCGGCGATCCGAAGGTAGTTCTCGACCGTCTTTTTGTAGTCGAGAAGCGCACCTTTGGTGTCGCGCACCTTCTCACGCTGCTTGCGGTAAAGGATATACGCCTTGGCAACAGTCTCGTAGCCGGCCTTGGACAGCACGGATTCCACGCTGTCCTGAATGTCCTCGATGGCGATGACGCCATTTCGGATCTTCGGCTGAAAATCAGATGTGACCTTCAGCGCGAGGAAGTCGAGAACACTGTCGGTGTATTCCGTCTTCGTCGCCTCGAAGGCCTTCTTCATCGCCTCAATGATTTTGGCGATGTCAAATGCGACGGTTTCGCCGCCGCGTTTCTTTACTTGGTACAATTTTGTGTACCTCCTTTCTGTTTTTTCTTTTTACGCAAAACTCCGGCAATCCCGCCGAAGTCTGCTCTCATTTTCCCTCCAAAACGGGATACCCTCGATAGATGACGCGGTCGGTGTACTCGTCGTTCGCCTCATCGCCCCACACGCGGGCGATCAGCTCCGGCCCGTCAGGCAGGTCGGCTTCGGTCTCGGTGGCTTCAACGAGCGCAAGCACCTCGTCGTTGCGCGGATCGTCATCCCGACGCAGTTCTATAACAATGCCGGGATAGCCTTCTCCGGTCCACGGAGAAGCTTTCGCAACAAGCTTTCCGAACGGGGTTTCGACAACGACCTCGTTGTCAGTCATGCCTTTTCCTCCTCTCGTTTGCTCTCTGCTCGCGGTAGAGAACATATGCTTTTGCCGTTCGAGGCAGATCCGCATCGGTCATAAGCTTGAGCTCGACCAGGTCCTGCACCGCCTCGATTCCGACTCTTGTTTCTCCTCTCTCAAAGAGCTCGTTTTCAACAAGGCGGGAAACGATGTTTGCCATTGTCGTGGGCTTAATGAGAGTGGGTTCGCGAGAGGCGGTAAGTGCGGACAAAACCGCGTTCGCGATGCGCATTCTGTCCCACGGCACAACAGTGCCGTCTCTTTTTTCAAGAACGATGGTTCTTCCTCCTTTCTTTTTCCTTTATGTTTTTCCTTTATCTCAAACAGGCTTGAAGCGCGGTTGCGCAGCAGGCTTGTGATGCCTTTTTGTTACGCAAAGGCGCGGAAAATCCGCGTGTAAATGCTTTGGCGAAACGAAGAATGCCCTTCCGCAATGTGTCGGGTTTCAAGATTTCGGATGCGAACGAATGGTCATTCCAGGAAAGACAAGACCTTACGAAAGGCTCTGTCCGGCGGTTAGCCGAAAGTGAGAACCGGATCCTTGTCGTTAAGGTCTTTCCTTTTTGAGAATTTTCCCGACACATTGCGGAATAGCCCGAAAATATTTTCCGTTGGGGCAAAAGAACAATTGTATTTTTTCGCCTGTTATTTGTTTAATAAAAGAAAAGGGGAAAATATGCCCGAAAAGGACGGTACGAAAAGATGCGAAATATTATCATTCAGCTTTCGAAGAACAAAATCCCGCGTTCCGACCGGCTCCACCCGGAAGATCTCCCGAGCTACGAACTCGGAACAAAAATCGCCTGCGCGAAGACGATTCCGCAATCACGACGCAGCGAAGAGCTTGACGCGTTTGCGGCTTCACTTGCCCCATACGCAGAACGGGACGGAGACANNGGACGGAGACAAGCTCACGTTTCTTCCGGGGCTCCACGGCAAGAGGCTTGCGCCGGCTTACGAAAAGTTCCTGCAGGTAAGCCGTGAGATCTCCGATGTTACGACCGATGCGTTCTATTCCGACGAAAACCTTGTTGCGCTCGCTTCCGAGCTGGCGAAGACGATCGATCCTCGCGACGACGTCTTCATCGTTGACGAGACAAACTTTTCTGTCGAAACGCTCATCAGCTTTGACCAGTGGATCCGCAAACTCCGCTTCGGGGGAAGCGACGACCTGCAGATCAGCCGCGGAACAAGCTATTACGTTGGAGGAATTCTTGAGTATGAGCCGCTGCAATGATCCGTCATGTACGTTTTGCAAGGCGTACGTC
>LXOW01455962.1_pt1 | contig 13463 bp, 10 predicted proteins | sample 1368591 | NCBI WGS metagenome assembly LXOW01 (sample SAMN04884650, study PRJNA319009) | bovine gut metagenome | isolation source: Cow rumen | host: Bos taurus | place: Italy: Legnaro (PD) | collected 2014-07-09
TTCTCTTTCATGCTGTTGACTCCGCTACTTCCTCTTTATCTGAAGGAGACTTTTGACGCCAACAAGCAAACCATTGGTCTGGTATTATCGGGCTATACTTTGATGGCATTGCTGATACGGCCATTCAGCGGTTTCTTTGTGGACAGCTTTCCCCGAAAGAAAACCCTGTTGTTTTTTTATGGGCTGTTCAGCCTTTTCTTTGGAGGGTATTTGATAGCGGGAACCCTGCTGCTGTTTACCATAGTCAGAACCCTTCATGGGGCTCCTTTTGGAGCGGCAACGGTTTCCAATAGCACAGTGGCTATTGATGTGTTGCATCCTTCCCGGCGTGCGGAAGGCATAGGCTATTACGGATTAAGCAATAATATTGCTTCTGCCATTGCACCAGCATTGGCTATTTATCTTCTTCAGGTATCCAACAGTTATGAAATGTTATTCTGGCTGTCCTTCATAACCTCAGGTATTGGTTTTACCATCAATTCCACTCTGAAGCTGAATAGTAGAGAATTGATTCCCGACAAGCCTAAAATCTCCTTAGACCGTTTCTTTTTGTTGAAAGGTTGGAGCGAAGGAGTGGCTATGATTTGCTATGCTTTCTCGTATGGGGTGCTGTCCACCTACGTGGCCATTTATGGCAAAGAGGAATTAGGTATTACAGGTGGAACAGGGGTTTTCTTCATGTTGCTTTCCACAGGACTGATTCTTTCCCGTCTGATAGGCAGCAGGTCATTGCGGCAAGGGAAACTTGTGCTGAACGCCTCCGCAGGAGTGGTGGTGTCGCTATTCGGTTATCTGCTGTTTGCCGCTATGCATAATCCAATCGGCTATTATGGGGCAGCTTTGATTATTGGTTTGGGCAACGGCCACATGTGGCCGGCTTTCCAGACCATGTTCATCAACCTGGCTCCCCATACCCAACGAGGCACCGCTAACTCAAGTGTGCTGATATGCTGGGATATTGGGGTTGGCCTGGGCATACTGTTGGGAGGTATCATTGCCGAGCATATCGGTTATCACCAGGCATTCTGGACCTCCTGGACTGTCAATCTGGCAGGAGTGCTTTTCTTCTATTTATATGTACGTCAAAGTTTTTTGAAAAACAGATTGCGCTAGGCTCAAACAAATCAACGAATCAACAAATAAACAACTCAATATAAATAAAATGATCCGACAATTCGAACACTATCCGTCCCCGTGTTACATTATGTATGAAGAGGCTTTGGAGGCCAACCTGCAACTGCTTGACTTGGTGCAGCAGGAAGCGGGTGTCTCCATCATCTGCGCCCTCAAGGGCTTTGCTTTCTGGCAATCCTTCCCTTTAGTGAAACAATATCTGGCAGGGGCCACCGCCAGTTCGCTGAATGAGGCCCGCCTGATAGTGGAGGAGATGGGCTGTGAAGCCCACACTTTCGCCCCCGTATATCTGGAAGATGAATTTGAATCCCTTCTCGCATATAGCAGCCATTTGACTTTCAATTCCCTGAGCCAATGGGCCAAGTATAAGACAGTGATTGAGAAGTTCCCTAAAAAAGTGAGCTTCGGTCTGCGGGTTAATCCTGAATATTCGGAGATAGAGACTGACCTGTACAATCCTGCATTGCCGGGGTCGCGTTTGGGTATTCTGGCTGAGGATATGCCCGAACATCTGCCCCAAGGCATCGAGGGCTTGCATTTTCATGTGCTGTGTGAAAACGACAGCTATGCCTTAGAACATTGTCTCGAACATTTTGAAAAACGTTTCGGTCATTTAATTAAAGAATGCAAATGGGTGAATTTCGGTGGCGGACACCATATTACCCGTGAGGACTACAACATCCCACATCTTATTCAACTGCTGAAAGATTTCAAGAATCGCTACCCGAATCTGCAGGATGTCATTCTGGAACCCGGGGAAGCGGTGGGCTGGCAAACTGGAGTGCTGACCTCAACAGTGGAAGATATCGTGGAGAATAAGGGCATCAAAATAGCCATGCTCAACATCTCGTTCTCATGCCATCTGCCCGACTGCCTGGAGATGCCCTACAAGCCTGTGGTGCTGGGGGCTAAAGAGCCTGACGAAAACAGCAAGTACGTTTATCGGCTGGGAGGCTGCTCCTGTCTGGCAGGTGACTTTATCGGCATGGGCGATTTCGCCTTCCCCGAACCTTTGGAGATTGGCGACCGCATAGTTTTCGATGACATGATTCATTACACGATGGTGAAAACCACCTTTTTCAATGGAGTAAGACACCCTTCTATCGGTATGATTCAGAAGGATGGAGAGTTTGTGTTACTGGCTCAACCAGGAAGTTATGAAGATTATAAGACAAAATTAGGCTAGTGTCATAATTTTTTTGTATTTTTGTCGTTTGTTTGAATTATAGTGGACAGGGCTCAGGTGACAGTGGACAGAAAATAATATTCTACCATTCTGAAACCTGAAACCTGAAACTTGAAACCTGAAAAATATGGGCAAAGTTAGAGACTTCTTCACACCGCAACATCTGGGCTTCCATCTAGTGCTGGCTGTCATTATATCATTGGTATTGGCTGTTGTATGCCTGTTGATTCTGAAATCCTACACCCGACATGGTCGTGAAGTGGATATGCCTAATTTTGTGGGGCAGAACAGCAAGGCGCTGGTTGACACACTGCTGCCTTCCGACTATATTGTGGTGATAACCGATGAGGTTTATGACAAATCTATGGAACCGGGCACCATTATCAAGCAGAATCCCGAAGCCGGCGAAAAAGTGAAAAAAGGCCGCAAGGTGTATCTGACTGTAGCCACTTCCGAGCCCCCCACAGTAATTATGCCTGAATTGCGGGACGTATCTCAACGACAGGCTGAAATCATGCTCAACGCCTTAGGACTTGAGTTGGAAGGAGTGATCCTGAAACCAAGTCCATACGAAAACGCTGTACTTGAACAACTTCATAACGGCAGATCCATCGCTGCCGGAACACAAATAAAAATGGGTGACAAAATCACGTTGGTAGTAGGAAGAGATATTAACGAACTTCCCTTAGGAGATACAACCATAACTGAAAACTAAAAACCAAGAACTAAAAATTATGATTTTAGTCTTTCACTTAACTCTTAATTCTTAACACGAATATGAACTCTCGATATAAAAAACACATAGTCTTTTTGCTGGCATGTTTATGCCTGAATGTTATGCAGGCCCAAGAGGTACTGACAGGCTTATCGCATAACCCAAGCCTGACCAAGCAGAAAAAAGAATGCACCAAAAATGCCACTCCCGTCAACCTGCCATTTTTTGACGACTTCTCCAATTATACAGGCTATCCTAAAGCAGCCTTATGGAAAGACAGACAGGCTTTTGTCAATAACACTTTCCCACTATACCCTCCCACTATAGGAGTGGCCACCCTGGACGCTTTGGATGAAAACGGTTTGATATATGCCCATGCCGAAACTTTGCCATTTCCAGCCGACACGCTGACTTCCAATCCCATCAGGTTGGACTACAACAACGTGTACCATAGACCCATGCAGATTTCAGACTCCCTCTATTTCAGCTTTTTTTATCAGCCAGGTGGCGCTTCCAGGTCTTATCCGCCTATAGAATGGGAACGGATTGGAGACAAACCGGAAACAGACGACTCTCTGATAGTGGAGTTTGGATACCCCACGGGTGACAGCATGTTTATCGGATATGCCTACAGCGATTATGAGCTGCCTTACAATTACGGACATGCGGACAGCACGGTATTCTCTCCCGGAGACTCCCTGTTGAATCCATTCCTGCTGCCTGATACGGTATATTATGTTTTCACTTTTTACGCCAACGTGGGTTCTTCTATCGAGTTACCCTCCGACTCGCTGTACGGCCCCATTTACCGCTGGAATCATGTTTGGGCTGCCCCTGGTTGCAAAGTTGACGATTGGTTGGATGAAGACGAGTATCACCTTCAATACTTTAAGAAGGTGATGATTCCAATTACCGACCCGCAATATTTGAGAAGTGATTTCCACTTCCGCTTCAGAAACTTTGCGAGCCTTGAGCCTAACGGCTATGACGCCTGGCAGTCAAATGTTGACCAATGGAACATCGACTATGTGTCGCTGAAGCAAGGAAGCTCCTGTACGGACTTATTCCCCCATGATGTGGCTTTTGTCATGCCCACCACCTCCGCTTTGAAAGAATACCAGTCAATGCCGTGGAACCAATACCGCCCGTCCGATATGAAAGGGAGTTTCCATAACGACCTGTCCAATCTTTCCTCAAACGTCATCAATGTTTCGTACAGCTACAAGGTGACCACAGAAAACGGGATGCTGATATCGGAACAAGCCCCCACCTCCGAAAATGCCTTACCTTACTATAATAACGGTTTGTATGCTAATCCCTACCATACTGACCCCGCCATTAATTTCGCATATACTTACAATGGAGCCGACAGCGCATTATTCAACATCGTCCATTTATTCAACGTGACCGGTGGGGTGGGTGATGACTGTATCGCCAACGACACCTGTGTCTTCCAACAGAAATTCTACAATTATTACGCTTACGATGACGGCACCGCTGAAGCCGGCTATTCACTGATTTCACAATTGACCAATCCCCAATCCCTTATGGCGGTGAGATTCACGCTGGCACAACCAGACACACTGCGAGGAGTGAGAATCTGGTTTAACTCGGTGTTGGATGACGCTAACGTCGAACCATTTGCCCTGATGGTATGGAACGACCTGATGGGAGAGCCTGATGAAATTCTGCTTTCTATGCCCAACCAATATCCCGGCCATGCTGATGACCCCACAGAATTTATGTATTATGAGTTTGAAGAGCCTCTGGTAGTGGCGGGCACCTTTTATGTGGGCACCCATCAGACTCACTCTGTACAGTTGAACATAGGTTTTGACCAAAACAACGACGCCCGCGCCCACTGGTTATACAAAACCTCTTCCGAATGGAGAGAACCATTCCTTTATGGAGCCCCGATGATCAGACCTGTATTGGGTAAGGAATTTGACCGTACCCCTGTCCGTGAAGTCGAACAATTGCAATTCAGCGTCTATCCCAATCCCGCCGGCCAACAGCTTACGGTGAGACTGGAAGATGCTTTCGGCCAGCATGTTTCTGCTGTCATGTATGATATGATGGGGCGGAAAGTGGCCGATTTTTCATTGAATGACAACAATAACATATTGAATATAAGCAATCTGAATAGCGGAGTGTACTTATTGCAACTGCAATCAGACAATCAGACCGCTATCCGAAAAGTTATAAAACGATAAAATCATGAAGTTAAACCTTGAACGTCCTTTAGTATTTTTTGATTTGGAAACCACAGGTTTGAATGTGGGCAAAGATAAAATTGTTGAAATCTCCCTGTTGAAAGTGATGCCCGATGGAGAGGAAATCACACATACCATGCTGATTAATCCAGGTTGCCATATTCCCGCCGAATGCTCGGAGGTACATGGCATTTATGATATTGACGTGAAGGACAAACCCCATTTTGAGGCTGTTGCCGACGAGATACTCGACTTTATCGGTGATGCGGATTTGGCTGGTTTCAACTCCAACAAGTTCGACATCCCCTTGCTGGTGGAGGAATTTCTGCGTTGTGGCAAACGACTGGATTTCCGCAACCGCCGCTGTATCGATGTGCAGAATATCTTCCATAAGATGGAGCCCCGCAACCTGGTGGCCGCCTACAAGCTGTATTGCGGCAAAGACCTGAACGACGCCCATCAGGCGGAAGCCGACACCAAGGCCACCTACGAGGTGCTGAAAGCTCAATTGGACAAGTACCAGAATCAGGAGTATGAAGACCGCAAAACTGGTGTGAAATCAGTTCCAGTGCAAAATGATGTGAAAGCTTTGAGTTCCTTCTCAAGTGAAACTCGTCTGGTGGATTTTGCCGGCCACATTGTCTTCAACGACCGCGACGAGGAAGTCTTCAATTTCGGCAAGCACAAAGGCGAGACCGTGGAGAGTGTTTTCCGCAAGGAACCTTCATATTACGCATGGATGATGAATGCGGACTTCCCTCTATATACCAAGGAAATCATTACAATGATAAAAGAAAGAATGTTTTAATAAAGAGATAGAATATGAAAAATTTTGCCGTTGTTTTATGCGGCTGCGGTCCTATGGATGGTTCAGAGATTCATGAATCCGTCATGACGCTGCTCGCCATTGACAGAAATGAATGTCAATATACAATTTTCGCACCCGATGCGGATCAATATCATGTGGTGAATCACTACACTAAGGAAGTGATGAACGAGAAACGCAACATGCTGGTGGAAGCCGCCCGCATTGCCCGTGGCGACATTCATCCACTCACCGAACTGAAATCCGAGGATTTCGACGCCGTAGTGTTCCCCGGAGGATATGGTGCCGCCAAGAACCTGTTCAACTATGCCATCAAAGGCACAAAAGCCGAGGTTGACCCCACCGTGGAGAAAGTGATCAAAGATTTCCACGCTCACCGCAAACCCATCGGTGCACTATGCATTTCCCCCGTTTTATTAGCGAAAGTGTTGGGTAATATCACCATTACGGTGGGTACCGACGAGAATACCATCAATAATGTGGAAGCCTTTGGCGCACAGCATATCAACACTCAGCAGACCGAGGTTATTGCTGACAAAGAGAATATGGTTTTCACAACCCCCTGCTACATGCTGCCGGCCACCATCGCTGATATAGCCGATTGTGCCGAGAATCTGATAGAAACCATACTCGAGAATATCTGATGCGCATCATCCTCATTGGTTTTCCAGGATGTGGAAAATCCTCCGCGGGAAAGAGACTAGCGGCCAAGTTAGGCTGCAAATTCGTGGATTTGGATGATGCCTTTGAGGAAGCATACCATGTTTCCATCCCCATTTTCTTTGCGAGATACAATGAGACTGCCTTCCGCTCGTGCGAGCGGAAGGTTTTGTTGGATAAACTGCAGGAGGACAATATAGTGCTCTCATCGGGAGGTGGAACCCCCTGTTTTGCCGACAATATGCAACTGATGAAGGAAAACGGCACTGTGGTGTATATCAAAATGTCACCCGCCTCGCTCTTCGACCGCCTCACCCATGCCAAGCGCCCCCGTCCCCTGGTTCAGAAACGCACCCCCGAGGAACTTCGCCAATACATAGAGACCACCCTCTCGCAGCGAGAAGTCTTCTACAACCAAGCCCACCTCACCGTTAAAGGTGAAAGCATTGACATAGAAGGGCTTTATAAAAAGTTGCTGCAAAATAACGCAACTTAGACCATGAAAAGAAAGGTAAGCGGTGTGTTGCACTTAGAAGGGGCTTACATGAGTGTTGCGTGAAAGATAAGCAAAAGGGGAGTAAAGGGGGAGTAAAACCTATAGACTCTTATCTTTCTCATACTGTGAAGAATGAACTGTGACCTACAGATTCAATATCGCAATAATCTTCGAATCCATGAAGTCTCCGCCAGGATAGCGGGCGGTGTAGTCCAGATTCAGCCAAATCTGCTTTTGGTTGTCGGTGTGGTAATGCAGTCGCTGACCTTCCGATTCAGTCTTAAACATCACCTGCTTGATGATATAGTTCACATCTTCAAGATTTTCTTGGTCACCGATGAGAATCTCGGGATAGACATGCTCGGTGGTGTGTACCAGTCGCATGGTGCCCCCAATAGACATAATGGCAGCCGCCATCATAATGGAATGGTCGTCGCAGTCACCAGAGAAAACACCTAGATTGTCGCTTGCCGTCACCAGATACTCCTGTCCCAAGGGGTCGTTGACGTAGTTCCATCGGCGGTTGATGTCGCGGAACACTGCAAAACACTGAATCAGGCGGCGGTAGTCGTGGTATTCGGCAATGTATTTTTTCAGGCTGTCGTCAGTGGTAAGTGAAACCGCATAATTGCGCACCTCTGGATTATAATAGTCCACCGCTTTGATATATTTCGATCGGTGGGGAAACGGTCCCAAATCAGTGGGTGTGGTGTCGGGCTCGGGCTCGGTGAAGATACCATAAGCCATCTCCTTGAAGTCCTTGGAGGCTAAACGGAACCCATACCCATTGGTGGCAGAGCCCACACTCAAGCCCCCAAGCAGCAGCAACCAGAGCACCGCCACCACAATTTTATATTTGCGCAGCACAAAAAAGACCAGTGCCACCAAAGCCAGAAAGAGCAGAATGCAGTCGAGGTTCAGCGGCCAATGGGCATTGGGAATATAACGGAAAACGATAAAGGCCAATGGAACAAGCAAGAGCCAGGCCAGTACCTCGAAGATGACGCGCACTGCCAACGATTGCATGATTTTTTCCATAGCCATATCTGTCAATATTGGTGTCAACTATTCCTCTGGAGCGAACATGGGATCCCACGGTGGCAGCATGATAGGAGTCTGCTTGGTGAGCTTCAGGATTTTGGCGGGGATGTATTTTTCTTCCACCACCACACGGAACATGTACTCGTTGAACCACTCGTTGGTCATAATCAGAAAACCGTTATAGCCATACGAGCTTCCCCAACTGTTCTCCACCATCCACTTTTTAGGCTGTCCATTGGCATCCAAATCCACCGCACACAGGGTCATGGCATGAGAGGAACCGCTGGCGAAAGTGGCCACACGTTGTTTTTTGTTCATGTTGAATGTGGTGCCAAACAAAGAGGCGTAGTCATAGTTGTTGACATCCAGCCAGCCTTTGTCACGGTCGAGGAATTTGCCCACATCGCAAGAGAAATACATCATGGTGCTGTCTTTGATGGATGCGATGGCCAAAGGAGCGATTTCCTCCATAGGCAGGTTGAGGTAAACCCAGTTTCTGCCATCATATACATGGCGGTCATACTCGATTTCATACACCTTATAGTATTCGCGGGTGGGGTCGTTCATAATCATATAATACTTGGAAAAGTCCTCGTTCACATACTTTTTGAAGAACGACTGCGGGGTGTAAGTTTCGGTGGAAACCGGCTTCCCTGAGGCGTCACGTTGAGTCCAGGTGAATTCTGTGGGCGGTTCGCCGATGGTCATCACCAGGATACGGTAGATGGTCTGCAACATCTCGGTTTTACGGTCTTGCAGCATTTTCTCTGTAGTGCTTTTGTTATTGGCCATATCGCGCAGTTCCAGACCAAACTCACGCAGTTTCAGCGAGAGGATATTCGACATTCTGGAAGTGCTGTTGGTGCTGAAGGTTTCGGGCATCGCCTCTTTCGGAACGATGCCATACTTGGTCACCAGATCGGCCACACCGGTAAATTGACCGCCATCGCCAATAGGATTCTTGAACAGCCACTCCACATGCTTGTCGTCCATGGATTTGGCACGGTGGTCAAGAATGGCCTGCAAGAAGAGATTTGACTTCTCCAGCTGGTCCCAAAAGAAGGTATAAGCCTGTGAGAACTGGAAATCGGCAGGCAGATTATGCTTGGCAATCGCTTTAGAGCGCATCACATTCATGCCCGTGAACATCCAGCAGCGACCAGACGACTTCTGGTCGGTAACCGCTTTGGAGTTGACCTTATTGGAAAAATAGGAGTCAAATGCCGTACTGTTGTCGGCATTGGCCGCCAGCTTGTTGATATCGTTGGCGATAATGGCATTGCGCAGTGCCTTGTTTTCAGGAGTGCTCTGATAACCCGCCTTGATTTTGGCAAGCATTTCAGGGGTGATACCGCCTTTGTCCTGGGCATACAAACCCACCACACAAAGGGCCGATACAATCAATAAGAAGATTTTTTTCATTATAATTTGGTTTAAGATTATGCTGATGCAAAAATACAATAAATTATTTCATCTATAGACAGAACTTATGTCAGATTATATCATTTTTATCTCTTCCGTATCGAAATCCACACTGAAAAAGCGGTTTTCCCTGCCGTTCGTAATGCCGATAATGGGTGCCCGCAGCGTCTTGTTGTAACGTCCGGCCTGCTCCATCACCTCCTGGGTAAGCTTAACATGAGGGGCTTTGCACTCGACCACCATCCAAGGCTTTCCCTCTCGGTTGAAAACCACCAAATCGTAGCGACGGGAAAGACCGTTGACACTGATTTCCCGCTCGACAGACAGATGAGAGGCGGGAATTTGCTTGACCGTCAGCAGAAACTGGATGAACTGCTGGCGCACCTCCTCCTCAGGAGTGGCTGGCACCCACTTCTTTCTAACAGGGTCGAAAAATTCCTTTGTGTCGCCTATAATCCGTTGCTTTATCATAGTTCGGTATCAGGATTTCAGATAAATTTCCTCCAACACCCTTTCCTCGTTTTCCCAACACAGCTCGTTGGCAGCCACACGACAATTGGCCTTCAACTGACCATACAGCTGCTTATCAGCCAACAAACCGTTTATTGCCTGAGCTATCCCCTCTTTGGTAAACTCCTCCACCACTATCCCCACACTATACTGCTGAATAATACGCACCCGTTCCACCAAATTGGAGGAAACCACAGGAATGCCTGCTTTAATGTATTCGAAAAACTTGTTGGGAAGACTGAAGCGGGCATTCAAGCATACATCCTGGTCGAGATTAATGCCCACATCAGACAATGCAGTGTAATTAAACAGCTTTTCGGGTGTTACACGCGGCACAAAAATCACCCTATCGCCCAATCCCGAGGCTCTCACCTGCTCTTTCAGCTGAGGGATAATCGTACCACCACCCACAATCACCAATACCGCCTGCGAATCAATCAAAGGCATAGCCTCTATCAGCTCCTTTCCTCCCCTTCCCTCATTCAGGCCATTGCCCTGTAAAATCATAATCGTTCTGTCTTCAGGTAACTGTAGCGACTTACGGCTTTCTGGTATGGGGGGACAGGCACGAGGCGGGATATTTCTCACCAGATGTGGACGAATACCATATTCTTTCTCGTATTGTTCCACTATCGACTGGCTGACTGTAATCACATCCTGCAGTTTTGGGAAACAAAATTTCTCAATCCCGTGCCAGATATTCCATACCAATGGCCTCTGGGCAATGGACAACTCGCCACAGAAATACTCGTGACTGTCATACACTATTCTCTTTCTTTTCAGTCTGCTGACCAAAAAATTAGGCAACAGTGTATCCAAATCGTTAGCCACAAAAAGGTCGAAGTGATGAAAAAGCAGGTAGAAAAACAAGCGGATATTATATTCGGCATAAAAGAATCCGCCCTTTCTGAACAGCAGGCGCATTCTGTGCGTTTTATAGGCCCGTGGAGCTAAGGATGCGGAATCTCCATAACGGCGTCCCACAAGGGTAACATCAAACCCATGGCGTGTCAAAAAGTTGCACACTTTATCGACACGCGGGTCTGTATAGAGGTCATTGGTGACGGACAGAACAACCTTATTGTTCGTCTCTACCATGACAGTTTTTGTATTTCTTGCCACTACCACAGGGACAGGGGTCGTTACGCCCCACTTTTTTCTCCACACGGATGGGAGAGTTGCCCTTGCCACCGGGAGCCACCTGACGTCCACCACCCACTTCCTGACGACCGGTCTGCAGCTTCTTGGCATCCGACTCAGGCAGTTTGGCCTCTCTTACCTGTGAGTTTTCTGAAATAGGAATAGTACCTTTGGTGAGGAAAGATACAATTTCGGTGCTGATACGTACCAGCAGTTGGTCGAAGAGGTTGAATGATTCGAGTTTGTATATCAACAACGGATCCTTCTGCTCGTAAGAGGCGTTCTGCACCGACTGTTTCAAGTCATCCAAGTCGCGCAAGTGCTCTTTCCAGGCATTGTCAATCACCGCCAGAGTGATACCCTTTTCTATAGACAGACCCACCTCACGACCCTTGGTCTCGTATGATTTTTTCAGCGGAGCCACCACCGTCAGGTTTTTGAATCCGTCGGTAAAAGGAATAGCGATATTCTGGAAACGATCGCCCTGCTCCAAATACACTCTTTCGATAATAGGATAAGCCTTGTTGCTCAGCTGCTGTATCTTTTCTTTGTAATGCTCGTAAATAAACGGGAACAGTTCTTCGGTGAGCTTCTGCGGACGCTCCTGCAGGAAACGTCTTTCGTCGAAAGGCGACTCACAGCCGAAGGTGGTAATCATTTCCTGGCAGAATCCCTCATAGTCCTTTCCTCCCCAGTTGTTGTCCACCACAATAGAGCACACATCATAAAACATCTCGGAGATATCAATAGCCAGACGGTCGCCAAACAAAGCGTTACGACGCTTGTTGTAAATAGTGCTACGCTGATGGTTCATCACGTCGTCATACTCCAGCAAACGCTTACGGGTGCCGAAGTTGTTCTCCTCCACCTTCTTCTGCGCTCTTTCTATAGACTTGGAAATCATACTGTGCTGAATCACCTCGCCATCTTGCAAACCTAGCGTATCCATCACCTTGGCAATACGGTCAGAACCGAAAAGTCGCATCAAGTCGTCTTCCAAAGAAACAAAGAACTGGGAGCTGCCAGGGTCACCCTGACGACCGGAACGGCCTCGCAACTGGCGGTCCACACGACGCGAATCGTGACGCTCTGTACCAATGATAGCCAAACCACCCTTCTCCTTGATGCCAGGTCCCAACTTGATATCGGTACCACGACCTGCCATGTTGGTGGAGATGGTCACCGTGCCCGCCTGACCAGCTTCAGCCACAATATCAGCCTCCTTCTTGTGCAACTTGGCGTTCAGCACATTGTGTTTTATTTTTCGTACAGTCAAAATCTTTGACAACAATTCGGAAGTCTCCACTGAAGTGGTACCTACCAATACTGGACGGCCTTCCGCATTCAGACGTAAGATTTCGTCCACCACAGCGGCATATTTCTCGCGCTTGGTCTTATACACCAAATCCTCATGGTCGATACGAGCAATGGGACGGTTGGTGGGAATCACCACCACGTCCAGCTTGTAGATGTTCCAAAATTCACCGGCTTCTGTTTCAGCGGTACCCGTCATACCCGACAACTTCTTGTACATTCTGAAATAGTTCTGCAGAGTGATGGTGGCATACGTCTGGGTGGCGGCCTCCACTTTCACATTCTCCTTGGCCTCAATAGCCTGGTGTAAACCGTCGGAATATCGACGACCTTCCATGATACGGCCAGTCTGCTCATCCACAATCTTCACCTTGTTGTCGATAATCACATATTCCACATCCTTCTCGAACATGGTATAGGCCTTCAGCAACTGATGGATGGTATGGATTCTTTCGGAAGCGATGGAGAAATTGCGGTAGATTTCGTTTTTGCGATCCTGTTTTTCTTTCGGGTCAAGATTTTCTTTTTCCAGTTCAGCAATTTCGGCACCCACATCCGGCATGATGAACATCTTGGCTTCCTCAGCATCCTTCGAAATCAGTTCGATACCCTTATCCATGATATCCACTGTATTCTGTTTCTCCTCAATTACAAAGTAGAGCTCGTCGTCTATCAGGTGCATATTGCGGTTCTGCTCCTGCATGAAAAATCCTTCGGTACGCAATAATACCTGCTTCATACCCTGTTCACTCAAGAACTTGATCAAAGCCTTGTTTTTCGGCAGACCACGCTGGGCACGCAACAAA
>LXOW01136578.1_pt1 | contig 13458 bp, 9 predicted proteins | sample 1368591 | NCBI WGS metagenome assembly LXOW01 (sample SAMN04884650, study PRJNA319009) | bovine gut metagenome | isolation source: Cow rumen | host: Bos taurus | place: Italy: Legnaro (PD) | collected 2014-07-09
CAATAGGACTGAGACCCTCCACCTTGTCCATCAGGATCTCTGCCGCCTCCTCACCAACCAGAAGCCCGCGCTGCTCGACGGTTGTCAGCATCGGATCGCAGGCGATGGCCCGCTGACCGTTGGTAAAGCCACAGATGCTGATGTCATCGGGCACCTTAAAGCCCGCCCGCTTCACCGTATACAGAATACCGATGGCCGTATCATCGTTGACAGCAAAGAAGGCATCGGGCCGGTGGTCAAGGGTCAATAGCTCTGGCGTAATCGCCTCAGCCTCAGTACGATTGTCACAAAGACGGACAATGGATTCGTCGACCGCCAGTCCATGCTTCAACAAGGCATCCGTGTAACCGTTATAGCGGTTCTTCGAGATTTGCAGCTGCATCGGCCCCCCATAGTAGGCAATGCGCTGACAACCCGTTTCTATCAGATGCGTCACCGCATTATAGGCCCCCATATAGTCGTCGACCACCACACGACTGGCATTCACGCCCGTACAGATACGGTCATAAAACACCAGCGGGATGCCAGCGTCTATCAGTTTCTGGTAGTGATCGTAGGTGCGGGTGTCCTTGGCCTGCGAGACAATCACGCCACAGACCTTATACCGATGGAATGTATCACAGATACGAGCTTCGCGCTCATACTTCTCGTCGCTCAGCGCCACCATGATATTATAGCCCCGTGCCGAAGCCGCCCCCTCGATACCCGTCAGGATGGAGGAGAAATAGTAATGCGTTAATTCCGGCACGATGACACCAATAATCCGCTGGGGCATCACCCGACTGTGACGCAGGGCCTCGCCAATGGCATTAGGATAAAAATTATGTTCGCGCGCGTATGCCTGAATAGCCTTACGACGCTCCTCGCTGATGCGGGGCGAATCCTTCAGCGCTCGCGACACCGTAGCCACGGAAATACCAAATTCCCGAGCGATATCCTTCATTGTCAGTGGGACGTTTTTCTCCATCGCGTTTTTAGTTTTCAAGTGCAAAGTTACAACTTTTCACTATTCGCTATTCTCTATTCGCCAATTAAATTGATGTATGTCAATGCAAACGTTTGCACTTTCCTAATAACGATTTTAAACAGAAAAAAGTATAATGAGGCGAAAAGATTCTTAAATTTGCACCGTCGGAATACGGCTAACAACGAAAAATTGACTAAAAAGTAATATTTAACTCTAATTAAAAATGTAATGATGAAGCNNTTTCGATGCAAAGATACAACTTTTCACTTTTCACTATTCACTTTTCACCCCCAAAGTTGATATATATCAATGCAAACGTTTGCATTACTCTAATAACGATTTTAAACAAAAAAAAGTATAACGAGCGTAAAAGATTCCTATCTTTGCACCGTCGGAATACGGCTAACAACGAACGAAACGATATTTAAAGTATAATAATAACTCTAATTAAATGTAATGATGAAGCAGGTAAACATTCAGTTCCCGCTTAGGATGCTCGGCCTTTTGTTAGGCCTGTTCCTATCGGTAGGTGCCTTTGCTCAGATTGACGTCAAAGGCCATGTGAAAGATGCTACAGGCGAACCCATTATCGGCGCAACAGTACGCGTAGACGGTACACAGACCGCTACCATTACTGATTTCGACGGTAACTTCGCACTGAAAGCTAATCAGGGTGCAGACATTACTATCTCTTATGTCGGTTATCAGACCGCTACGGTAAAGGCTGCATCGAATCTCACTGTAACATTGCAGGATGATCAGACCATTCTTCAGGACGTGGTGGTCATCGGTTATGGTACCGTTCGCAAAAGCGATGCAACGGGTTCGGTCATGTCGGTTGAAGCAGACCAGTTGAATAAGGGTCTCGCTACCTCTCCCGCCGATCTGTTGCAGGGTAAGACGCCTGGTGTGCAGATTACAACCAACAGTGGTGCCCCTGGTGCTGGATCAAAGATCCGTATCCGTGGCGGTTCATCACTTTCTGCCTCTAACGACCCGTTGATCGTGATTGATGGTCTGCCCATCAGCTCGACCGACATCTCGGGTGGTGACGTGCTGAACACCATCAACCCTAACGACATTGAGAGCTTCTCAATCCTGAAGGATGCTTCTGCTACCGCCATCTATGGTAGCCGTGCATCAAACGGTGTGATCCTGATTACCACCAAGAAGGGTAAGGCAGGTGCGAAGCCCCGTATCAACGTCGACATGAGCGGCACTTTCAAGACCGTTGCCAAGAAGGTTGACGTGCTGGGTGCTGATGCCTTCCGTGAGTTCTTTATGGCTAATTTTGGTGATAAAGAAGCTGCTGTAGCAGCTCTGGGAAATGCCAATACCAAATGGCAGGACGAGATCTACAAGAATGCTTTCGCTGAGGAAATCAACGCCAGCGTCACGGGTGGTTATGTGGCTAACGAAGGTGCTTTCAAGATGCCTTATCGCGTCAGTGCAGGTTTCCTGAACAACGACGGTAACTTGAAGACCTCAGGCATGAACCGTACATCTGTAGGTTTCAACCTGACACCGACGATGCTCGACGACCGTCTGACCATCAACCTGAATGCAAAGGGCGTGTTTACGCACAACTCGTTTGCTGACGAGGGCGCTATTGGTTCTGCAGTTCAGTACAACCCGCTGCAGCCTGTTTATAAGAGCAATGGTGAATACTTCCGTTGGGAGAGCAATGGTGCACCCAACACCATGTCAACGCTTAACCCGGTCGCTCAGCTGAATCAGCAGAACAAGGACTCTTACGTTCGTCGTTTTGTTGGTAACGCGCAGTTCGACTATAAGTTTAAGTTCCTTGATGGCCTCCGTGCTAATTTGAACCTCGGTCTTGATTATTCTACCACTTCAGGTTGGAATGTCAGCGATCAGTATAGTGAGATCTCTTACCACAATAAGGTTGAAAACGGTACAGGTGCGTGGGAGAAGTACACACAGAAGCGTCGCGACCAGACCTTGGAGTTCTATCTGGCCTACGCCAAGGAACTGAAGGAGATCAGCAGCCGCTTCGATGTGATGGCAGGTTACAGCTGGCAGCGCTTCTATAACGAGAAAACCAACGTGAAGGTGGCTAATGATGGAACCAATGCTGCCTATCCCGTTTCTGAACCTTATTTCAAGACCGAGAGTTATCTGGTTTCATTCTATGGACGTTTGAACTACTCGCTGTTGGATCGTTACCTCTTTACCTTCACACTCCGTGACGACGGTACATCACGTTTCCAGAACAACAAGTGGGGTCTGTTCCCATCAGCTGCTCTGGCATGGCGTATCAGCGAGGAGCCGTTCTTAAGAGATACCGACTGGCTGTCGAACCTGAAACTGCGTCTGGGTTATGGTATCACCGGTCAGCAGAACATTAACCAGGGTGACTATCCTTCTATTCCTACTTACCACACCAACCAGAACGGTTCACTCTATATGTTTGGCAACACCGTTGTTACCCCAATCACCCCGAAGGGCTATGCTGCTCAGATCAAGTGGGAGGAGACAACGACCTATAACATTGGTTTGGACTTCGGTTTCGCCCGCAACCGCATCAACGGTAGCATCGATGTTTATCAGCGCAAGACCAAGGACCTGTTGAACAAGGTTCCTGTAGCTGCTGGTACCAACCTGACCAACTACCTGCTGATGAACGTAGGTGACCTGGAGAATAAGGGTATCGAGGGTGCCATCAATGTCGTGCCCATTGAGAAAAAGGATCTGCGTTGGGAGATTGGCTTCAACATTGCCTACAACAAGAACGAGATTACCCGTCTGACAGCCAGCGATGATCCAAACTATGCAGGTGTTGAGACAGGTGGTATCTCTGGTGGTGTTGGTAACAACATCCAGATTCACAAGGTGGGCAACCCCGTCAGCTCGTTCTATGTATTCCAGCAGGTTTACGGCGAGGATGGCAAGCCATTGGAGGGTGTCTATGTTGACCGTAACCACGACGGACAGATCACCGACGACGACCGTTACGTGTATTACAAGCCCGATGCAGATGTGAACCTCGGTTTGAACACCGAGCTGAGCTACAAGAAGTGGACGCTTTCTGCATCACTCCGTTCAAGCCTGGGTAACTATGTTTACAACAATGTCGCCTCTAACACGGAGATGAAGGCCGATATGTGGACCAACAACTTTATTTGCAACCGTGTATCGACTGCTCCTTACAGCAACTTTGCACAGGCTCAGTATAAGAGCGACTACTATGTACAGAATGCTTCGTTCCTGAAGCTCGACAAGGTGACATTGGCCTACAACGTCACTGACTGGTGCCGTCTGAACTTCACTGCTCAGAACATCTTCACCATCACCAACTACGAAGGTGTAGATCCTGAGGTCGGCAATGGTATCGACAACAACATGTATCCCCGCTCACGCAACTTTATCTTAGGTGCAAGCTTTAACTTTTAATCAATAGGAGGATAAGAATATGACATTCAATATAAAGAAAATCGGTTTTTACAGCTTTGCCTTTGCTACCGCCGTGTCGCTGACAGCGTGTGTGGGTGATCTGGATGTGACGCCCATCGACCCCAACCTCGACACGCCGGAGAATGTGCTCACCAGCACACAGGCTTATAACCAAATGCTGGCAAAATGCTACTCGGGTCTCTCTGTAAGCTCACCGGATGGTGACAGCGGTAGCCCTGATATCGAGGGTATCGATGGTGGTTTCGGTCAGTATCTGCGCGCCCTGTACAACATGCAGGAGTTGCCTACCGATGAGGCTGTTATCGGTTGGAACGACCAGACCCTGAAGGATCTTCACGGACTGCAGTGGACATCTTCTGACGTATTCGTCAGTGCTGCCTACAGCCGTGTGTTCTATCAGATCTCTATCTGTAACGAGGTGATTCGTCAGATCGACAAGTCTGGCATCAACGATGCCGTTCTGCAGCAGTATCGTGCTGAGGCTCGTGCCATCCGCGGTCTGAGCTATCTCCACGCCATCGACCTGTTTGGTAATGTGCCTTTCACCGATGAGAATTCAGAGGTGGGTGGTGCTAACCCACAGCAAATCAGCCGTGCTGATCTTTTCAACTGGCTGGTGAAGGATATGGAGGAAACAGCTGAGATTCTGCCTGCCGATCCTGAGAAATATCGCGCTGGCAAGGGTCTTTGCTACATGATTTTGGCTAAGCTCTATCTGAATGCCGCTGTTTACACAGGTTCGGCCAACTATCAGAAGTGCGCCGAGTACTGCCAGAAGATTATCGGCCTGGGCTACAAGCTGGAGTCGGCCAACAACTGGTGGAAATTGTTCTGTGCTGACAACGACCAGATGCTGGGCGTAGGTCACGAGATTATCTTCAGCGTCTATCAGGATCATATCAATACCCAGGCTTACGGTGGTACCACTTATATCATCAATGGCCAGGTGGGCGGTAATATGGCATACGCTGACTACGGTCTTGGTGGTAACGGCTGGGGCGGTCTGCGTGTCACGCCACAGTTTGTCGACAAGTTTGAGGAAGGCGACCAGCGTGCCACATTCTTCACCAATGGTCAGAGCAAGGAGATTAAGGACATCAGCGACTTCTTCAGTGGCTATGCATTCACCAAGTTCACCAACATCAAGGCTGATGGCAGTATCTTGGCCGATGCCAACTCATTCCCCGACACCGACTTCCCGGTATTCCGTCTTGGCGACGTTTATCTGATGCTGGCTGAGTGTCAGGTTGTTGGTGGCGTCAATTGCGATGGTATCGCTATGTTCAATGCCATCCGTACGCGTGCTGGTGTAGACGCAATAGCCAATCCTACCGCTTCCGATATCATCAACGAGCGTGCTCGCGAGTTGGCTTGGGAGTGTCACCGTCGTAGCGACCTGGTTCGCTTCAACCTCCTTACCACTGGCGATTACCTCTGGTCACATAAGGGTATGAACAGCAACGTAGGTACGCCTCACGCTGTTGACAGTAAGTACAACCTGTTCCCATTGGCTTCAAGTGATTGTATGTCGAACCCGAATCTGAAGCAGAACACTGGATATTAATAATTAATAGAAAATTGATAGTTATGAAAACAAGATATTTTAAGAGTGGTTTGCTGTTCGCTGCTTTCGCCATGCTGTTCGCAGCCTGCGATTCTGACCGCGACGACAATCCCACACTCGGCCCGAATCACACCGCGTCAACATTTGTGGTGAACACGTCGGCCGTAGCTGATCAGTATATCCAGCTTTCTCCGGATAATACTGTGCACCTGACTTGGTCTCAGCCAAACTATGGTGTGAATACCGTAGTTAACTATAAGATTGAGGTTGGTATGAATGGAACTTGGGAGCCGCTGGAAACCAGTTTTATTTCTTGCGAAGCAAATATCAGTGGCGAGGAGATTGCCAAGGCTCTCTGTAAGATTGATGGCTTTAAGACCGAGGACGACTATGTAGACATGGGCTTCCGCCAGGTTGATATGCGCGTGATAGCAAATATCCAGACCACCACTTCTGAGGTTGTTCCTGGTACGGTCATTACCTCAAATGTTGTCAGCTTCAACCACATGGCTGCTTACTGCAACATTCCAAGCAAGGCTACCCTTTGGGTGATCGGTTCTTGCTGCGGTTGGCCTGAGCCTTCTCCTGGCAACAAGAGCAAGCTGGTTGAGGGTAACTGGTTCATCATGGAGACCGAGATTGGCAGTAACATCTTCCACGGTGTTGTTACAATGCCTGAGGGCGATCTTACCTTCCGCTTCTACTCTAAGCTCACCGGCTGGGATGGTGGCGACTCTTATGGATTCCAGGTTGACGACGTTGCAACAGAATTCGAATTCGATGCTGATGGTGTATTCAACGGCACAGGTCTCAAGGGTAAGGGTTCTTACACCTTCAATGGATTCCCTGGTGGCGATCTGGACATCACGGTCAATATGAACAAGGGTACCGTAAGGTTCGAGATTCTGAAATAATTTCGTCAGTATGAATGATAATGTNNGTTTATATACAATGGCTCTTCTCAGCTTGGGACTCGTGGCCTGTAACCAGGACTTCGATACCGAGTTCGTGCCGCAGACCAATCTGCCCGAGAGCCTGCTCCAGATGAGCGACGTGAGTGTTGCAGCTCAAGTGCCTACCACTCTCAGCCTGGCAAGCTATATCAACGAGGAGACAGGAACCAATAAGAATATCCCCATTGGTACCGTCACGGTGAAGGAAGGCGCCATGCCTGCAAACACCATCCTGAAGGCCGAAGTGGAGTTCTCCAAGGATGCCAACTTTGCCAACTCAATCATTCTTGATGCTAACAGTCTTGATGGCTCTAATGAGATCAGTGTCAATCCAAGCATCCTGCAGGAAGCCTATTTCAACGAGATCACGCGCAATCCTGCTACAGCCGAGGTATTTGTCCGCACCATTCTCTACACCGTCACAGGTGGAACGTCTGAGGCCATCATCGGAAAGCCGGGCGAGAACTTCTTTGCAGAGCGTACCATTCAGTTCACACCATTGAACAAGGTACAGATTTCACCTGCATACTATGTCATCGGTGCAGCTGGTGGCTGGAGTGCCGACGGTGCTCGTACGCAGAAGTTCAATCATAGTGACGCTGATGTCTATGAAGATCCTATCTTCACCATCATCGTTGATGCAGGTGGTGACGACTGCTGGTTCGCTATCGGCGACGATACGGCCATCGATGCAGTAGCTGCTGGCGACTGGAATCAGCTCTTCGGTACCAAGGGTGCCAGCGAGGACCTCACAGGAACCATGGATCGCCGTTACAACCTGGGTGGCGACCACTCCTTCCATGTGACAGGTGCCAAGAAGATCCGCATTACCCTCGATATGCTGGAGTACAGCTACAAGATTGAACCTGTGAATATCGCAGAGAATTACTATCTGATTGGTGGTCCTGGTTCATGGAGCAGCGATAAGAGTCAGAAGTTCAGCCATAGCAGTGCTGATGTCTTCGACGATCCTGTCTTCACCTACGTCTTCGAAGGCAATGGCGGCACTGGCGACATCTGGTTCGCATTTGGTGATGACGAGGCTATGGACGCTGTCGGCGAGGGTACTTGGAACAAACTCTTCGGAACCACCGGAGCCAGCACGGACCTGAGCGGTTCGTTCGATCGTCGCTATAACCTCGACGGCGACCACTCCTTCTGTGTCGACGGTAAGGCTAAGTTCTACCGCTTCCAGATCAACATGGCTGAGATGACCTACACCATCACTCCGCTGAACTTCGCTGAGTATCTGTATGAGGCTGGTGTCAACAACGATTGGGGTTCTATCGAGCAGCCGCTCTATTGCGCCGATGGTAACGGCACGTATGTTGGCTTCTTCTATGCACAGGATGCCGACTGGTCTGGTGGCAAGGGTGCCTTCAAGTTCCAGAAGGACTTTAACAACTGGGATGTGAACTATGGTTTCGGCTCTGGTGACGACTCAGCGGGCACACTCGTTGAAGGTGGTGATAACATCATGGTAACACCAAGCTTCTATCGCGCAGAGGTTAACTTAGCCGAGATGACCTATAAGTTGACGCCCATCAGTGGCATCGGCATCATTGGTCCGGCTCAGGCTGGCGGTTGGAGCGAAGACACCGACCTGACTTACAATCCGGAGACCCGCGCCTGGGAAGGAACCGTCGAGCTGGCTGCCGACGAGTTCAAGTTCCGTGCCAACGATAGCTGGGACATCAACTGGGGTGGCACTGCCGACAATCTGGTTCAGGACGGCGCAAACCTCAAGATCGAGGAGGCTGGAACCTATTTCATCCAGTTCTATCCGCTCTGCCAGACCAAGGCTTACTACACCATTGGCAGAAAATAAAGTGTAACCTATATTCAGTCAGGCGAGCCGCTTTTTGCAACGGCTCGCTTGATTTTTCTTAAACAACAACAAATANNATCACTTACCGTCCTTTCGTTGCTGGCTGCATGCAGACCCGCCAAGGAAGCTAAGACAGAGGCATTCCAACTGCCCGCTGTCGACGATATCGCCATGTATCAGGTCAACCCCCGTGTGTTTGCACCCGACCATTCCCTCAACGCAGTAGCTGCCCGCATCGACTCCATCCGCGACCTGGGTGTCAACATCATGTGGGTCATGCCCATCTACCCCATCGGCATCGAGAAAGGCAAGAACTCCCCTTATTGTATCAGCGACTACAAGGCCATCGCCCCTGAGTTCGGCACCATCGACGATTTCAAGAACTTGGCCAAGGTCTGTCACGAGCATGGCATGGGTATCATCCTCGACTGGGTGGCCAACCATACGGCTTGGGACCATCCCTGGTTGAAGGCGCACCCCGACTGGTACACCTACGACGAGAAGGCCGACACCATCATCTGTCCGCAGCCGTGGAACTGGGAAGATGTGGCCGACCTGAACTATGATAACAAGGATATGCGCGAGGCGATGATCGATGCCATGAAGTTCTGGATTGTCGACGTAGGCATCGACGGCTTCCGCTGTGATGTGGCCGACGGTGTGCCCGCCGACTTCTGGAAGGATGCCATTGACCAGCTCCGTGCCGCTGCTGGCGAACGGAAGATCGTGATGCTGGCCGAGGGAAAGAACGTCGACAACTTCACCGTTGGCGGCTTTGACATGAACTACGGCTGGGACTATAAAGACGAACTGGTAAAGGTCTGGAAGGGCGCACCTGCCTCAGACCTGATCAAGGCCGACAAAGCCGAATACGACAGTCTGCCAGCTGGCAAGGTCAAGTTGCGCTTCACCACCAATCACGACCATTCAACCGAGGCCACGCCCTGTGTGGAGTTCACCAACGACCGTGGTGCGATGGCTGCCTATGTAGCCAGCATCTTCCCGCATGGCGGCGCCCTCATCTATGGTTCGCAGGAGGTGGGCTATCCTGAGCCTATCAACTTCTTCAAGTATGTACCCGTCGACTGGACGGCCAAGCCCGGAATCTATCAGGAATACAAGCACCTGATCAGTCTCTACAACACGTATCCCGCCCTCCGTAAAGGCACGACAAAGGCTTGGCCCGACAACGATGTGTTCATTTTCGAACGGACGGACAGCGAAAAGAGTTTCCTGATTGCAGTAAACGTACGCAATGAGTCCAAGTCCATCAGTCTGCCCGACTTATGGGTCGGTGCTGAGGTCAAGGATGCCATGACCGATCTGGACGTGAAACTCGAGGAATCTTTGATGCTTAATCCCTTCGAATATCGCATTCTACGGCGGAAGCGCACGCGAGAATAGGGTGACGCATCGCCGTAGTCAGGACAATTATGAAGAAAATACTAAACTGCTCTCTCGGATTTGAGGAAGCAGTTTTTTATTTTTGCAGCAGCAGTTTAAAATTTTTCCAGTTAAGAGTTCACCTTCTTCCACTTCGTCCCTTGCACGAACGTGGTGCCGTCGGGGCGTTTGCGCAGGGCGGTCCACTCCATCTGGCCGTCGGCGAGGGAGGCGATTTCCCACCACTCGCGCTGTTCGGCTGCGCCAGCGTCCATTGAAACATTCTTTTCATCATCGTTATAAATTAAATTGTTGTAATAATAATCTTTACTGCAGCCTGTAGAACACGCCAATGGTTCCATAGACAGGATAGAGAGTCTGCTCTACGGTCTTGAAATCGCCGGGGAAGATGCCAGTCAGGCCCCAGTTCAGGTCGGCCATCAAACCGATACGTTTGTGTAGCTGCCAGTCTACACCAATGTCTATACCAAATTGTAAACGTCGCATGTTGTCGTCGAAGTCGTAGGTAGCCCATTCGCCTTCACGATCACCCATCAGGATTTTAGGCCCAGTCGGACTGTCCTTTCGCAGGTAACCATCCGAGGCGATGCCGCTGAACCCTTTGTTCAGTAGTATCGACATGTATGGTCCGCCTTTTAGCATGACCTTACGACTCAGCGTAAATGTTGCCATCACGGGCACAGTCAGCATCCACTGTTTTACCTCCTGCTCTACATGACCCGTAAAGAGGCCTGCCATCTTCTGGTCGCCCTTTACCACCTCCATAAAGTAAGCCTTTGTGGTTACAGCAGCCTTCATGCCCTTGTTCTCAAAACGCAGGCCGGCAGTAATGCCCCACTGATTAGAGAGTGGCAGCATGGCATCGAATCCCACCATAAACGATGGTGTAAGACTGAAGCTTTCTATGCTGCGGATGGTCTCGGGCAGTGGAATGGGTGTTGTACCGCCGATGTTATAGCCCACACGGGCCTTTAATTGCAAATCTTCGGGCGTGCCAGCCTGAGCAGTACTACCTATAAGCACTGATGCTGCTATAATAAGTAAGGTGTATGCTATGCTATTCTTCATTGTCCGGTCCTCCTTTCTTATTTTTCATACGATACTTCTACCTCATCTATATAGAGCGTGCTGCCGATGGCTCCTTCGAACTGTGCTCCTCTCTTGCTCGACGAGAATACCAATGCCATATTGCAGCCCTGGGCAGATACAACATCGTCGGGGGCATCGCGTCCATCGAAGAACATCTCCCACTGTGTCCACGTGTCGGTGGCTGGTAGCGATGCCACGCGGGCCACCTTATACACCTGTGGATTGTCTATCACCTTGTCCAGGTCTTCCACATCATGACCATCAAGGACGAAGCTTTCACCCTGGTCGTTGGTATTTCGATAGTACACTGCATAGATGCTTGCCTCGTCGGTACGATCGGGATATACAATCATATCCTTGTCGGTGAAATTCTCGCCGGGCTTATACTTGTACCAACCTGTAATACGCACGGGTTCCTTGTTATAGGGCACACCGAATTGCGTGGATTTCAGAGCATCCGACAATACGAAATCGATCACGAATTTTCCTAAGAACAAGCTTCCGGCAGCGATAGGTTTCTGCATCCATTCGCCCAAGGCACCTGCCGACTGGGTGTTAAGACAAACACAGCGGCCCACTTTGCCGTCGGCAGATGAATATACGGGGAATTCCTCTGGTTTTGCACCATTCTTGGTTAGTGCCGAACCTGGATTGCCGGTGGCCCAACAATAGTTAAGCTCACTTGAACCAGGCATTAACTCATAGAATACATGCATCTCGTTAGTACCGCCAAGCATGGCCATCTCCGAACGTGTCTCAACATTCTCGAAACTATACTTTTGTGCAGGCAGGGGCACTTCCTGAAAAGTAACGTTGTATATTCTATTCCACTTGCCGTCCTCCGAGGTAACAGTGTAGGTTACTGTTCCCTTAGTAAAATCCTGTATCGAGCCACTTGCCGGCTGGATAGTGGCACCTTCGGTAATCTTGAAGTTCAAAGGAATCTGTTTTGAAAGCGATATCAGCGAGCGCACAGAGAAGATGATATTTGTCTCGGCCGAACTGACTTCTTTTCTCATCTCGGTAGTCTGGTAGAAATACTGTTCATATTCCGCTCCCTCAATCCATGCACGTTCTATGTCGCACTCCTTATTCGGCGCCTCGTCCTTTATGCACGATGCCAAGCCCAGCATCATTGGCAGGGCTGCGGCCAGCATCCATTGAGACAAACTTCTCATATTCGCGTTGTTTTAATTGTTATCATTGCTGTCCCCAGTGCAGGACGAAAGTGGTGTTGCCTGTAGAGACAGTGCCCAGATGGCCGTCGTCGGCGGTGGTGGTGGTGAATTCGGTGACACTTGTGAATAACATAGTGCCGTCGATGTACACGGCAGAGGTTACCTTCGCAGGCATGTGGGCGGGCAGCACGCCGAAGCGTCCCTGCAGGCAGAGTTCGGGCAGATCGTAGCCAAACCTGTTGAAGAGAGCCTGTGCCGGTGCATCGCTGGGCTCGAAGTCATACGTGGTGTAGGCGTTGCCCTCAGCCATGGTTATGGTGCGCAGCTCGTCGCCCTCCCAGATATATGTTTCTACAAAGTCTCCCGAGTGCGTGGTGGCCATGTGGCCGTTTTCGTCGTAGGTGTAGGTGTAGAGGTAATCCGACAACAACTGTCCCGTTTCAATCTTGACGTTTTTGTGATGATATTCGACGATGCGCCCCTGGTCGTCCAAGGTACACTCGTCGGTGATGTCGTAGAAGAGGTCCCAGCCCTTCTTGGTGATGTGCCCGGGGGTGTAGATGTAGTCCAGGTCGGCGAGGACATCGCCGGTGCCCACCTCTATTTCCTTCATATTGACCAGCCGGTAGTCGGCGTCGTAGGTATAGACTTCCATTGAGGGGCCGGCGGGGTACTTGTTTCTAAACTCCAGGCCCACCAGCACCGTCCTGGGTTCAGGCTGGGGCTTGACGGGATTGTCGTCGCTGCTCGTGCAGGCCGTGAGCGCGAGCAGGGCGACGGAAATAATGCAAAGAATCTTTCTCATATTCACGTTGTTTTAATTGTTATTATCTCATCTCCCAGTGCAGGAAGTAGTTGTAGGTGTCGCTGGCGGAGGCGAGGCGGCCGGCGGTGACGGTGTAGGTGTATTCGGTGGTTCGTTTGGACATCTCTACGCCATTGAGGGTCAGGGTGACGGTCTGCTTCGCGGGCAGGTGGAGGGGCAGCGTGCCGAAGCAGCCCTGGGGGCAGAGCTCGTCGGCTTCCGAGTAGCCGTTACG